>JGI24023J19991_10002131_pt1 | contig 14634 bp, 1 predicted proteins | sample Cruoilmetagenom1_FD_19991 | JGI IMG/M metagenome (IMG submission 19991) | reverse complement strand
CATCAAAGAACTGAACATCGGTCATGCCATCGTCGCCCGCGCGCTGTTTACAGGGTTTGATGAAGCAGTACGGGAAATGAAACGTTTGATGCAAGAGGGACGGGCAATGAAGTAAAACAGAATGGTGATAACACAATCTGTCATCTCACTCTAGCACCCTCAGGTCATTGCGAGCAAAGCGCGGCAATCCCTCAAACGAAGCCCTGTAATCTAAAATCGCCTAAAATACTTTCTTGCCGAATTCTAAATGGGAAGTACACCACCTATGATATAAAGAAATATCTAGGTGAATATGATCCCGATACTGGCAAACGAGTTAAAAGCCCATATAAAAAACGGTCTGTGGAGAAATAGGTATGAATGATATTGCTAGCCGGTTATGTGGCTATGAAAAAGATGGTATTAAATAAAAATCCTAAATAAAAATATAAACTGGGTTTACCATCCAGCCATGGCTGCGATAAAAGTGTATCCAGTAAATAAATAAAATGAACCCTGAATAATATAACACTAGCCAATCTACTCTATTTACTTTAAGCCAATTACCTAACCCATTGAAAGTTTATAATTGAATTAACTTTTGTAGGAAAATGCCTACAAAAAAAATTTTTTGTTTTGCCAGATAACAATTGGTTTATAAAAAATGTTGTTTATAGATAGTTGTACAAGTAGAAAAAAATATTTGCAAAATTAATTCAATGTTAGTAATATTTAACAACATTAAATAAAAATCTTGGTTGGTAACAGTGATCAAAGCCGGGAATTTTTATAAAGGCGACAAGTTTTTATTTATAAAATAAATCCAATGTCGCTTGGTTTATACAACTTAAATTTGCATCTATTTAGGTGCAACCAGGGAACATGCGGGGAAACAGGGATGGCACGTCTATCTAGTCTTATTATCTTATCCATTTTGCTTATTGCAGCAATGCTGTACTACTATTTTTTCCAGCCCGAAGCACAGATTCAATCGACCCAAGGCGTAGCAAAATTTTCTGAAAAAAAAGTGAATTCAACACATGTCAAGGTTTCTATGCCGCCTGTCAAACCTATTGATATATCAAAATTGAAAGGACCACGCGACATCCAAAAGGTCGGTGTTGGTCAAGAGTAAGCAGTCGTAATCGTGAGTGGTATTGGTAAGTAATATAAATACTTAATATCGAATAAATAATCTAACACCTGAGTTAAGTCAGTTATATGGGAAGCTTTAAAATGGAATTCAGTCAGTTAATTACTAAACTTTGTTTTGTATTCATTACCTCACTACTGTTATCGACAACGCTAAGTGCTGAAGAATTCCGCGATTATTATGCTGAACCCGGCATTAATCCATTTAAAGAAACCTTAAACCAGAACTTTAATGAATCCATCGATCCCTTTGGTGGAACGCTGCAATTAAGTTATGTGGACTTGTTAGTGCCTGGCAATGGTGGTCTGGATATTCAAGTCAACCGCTCTTACACAAGTCTACAAGGAAGCCTTGGCTCACGTGACGTAACCGGTGTTGGCTGGACGATGCATTTTGGTAAAATCATAATTGCTGATAATGCTAAAATGTGTTCACAAAGTACCTGGAGTGTCAGTGTAAAAGATAATCCTACGTTTGAGTTTCCAGACGGGCGTAGAGAATTAATGGTTCTTGCTACAGACGGGAATTACCTGGTTACTAAAAGTCGATGGAAGGCAGAATGTGATATTGCAGGCACTGTGACTATCACGTCGCCGACGGGTATTAAATATTTGATGGATGTATTTAATACTGAAGGGACTCAAGTAAGCCCAAGTTATGTTCGTTATCCCAGTTTAATAACCGACCTTAATGGAAATACCCTCACTATAAATTACATCAATAATGGCAAGGGGTATGTGTACATTGACACGGTGACAGCCAGTGATGGTCGTTTAGTAAAATACAATTATATTGATGATGCACCTGAAGGAGCCACATCACAACTCAGATTATCCAGCATCGTTTCGAATGGACAGACCTGGCAATATAACTATACCCTCATTCCGGGTGTCAGCGGTCAATACTATCAACTCTCAGAAGTCGTCAGACCAGATAACACCAGTTGGCGATATGAATATAACCCGCGTTTTGGCGAGGTAGGCGTGGTGGGTGACTATTCAGTCAAGCGCGTTATCTATCCTTATGGCGGTATTATTGATTACACCTACAAACCAGAATTCTTTAATACCGATCCATTATCGTTCGATCCTGCGACATCTACGATTGCTACAAAAACTATCTCCGGCCCAGGTATCACTAATGGAACCTGGACATTCGTCTATACTCCTAGTGATAATACTGAGTGGGATATTACGACAGTTACAACGCCCAATTCCGTCATTAAATATTATCATTATGGTTATAGTTCGGCAGGCGTTGGAACGATGTGGTCGGTTGGTTTGCAACGTGCTAAAGAGATATATGATACTACTGGTACTACCCTGATTTATCAGGAGATCAATGACTGGATACCGCAGACAATTTCTAATGAGAGTTACTGGCATGGCCGAAATACATTAAGAATAGACAATGATACGGCTGCTCCATTACTAGCGAAGAAAGCCATATGGCGAGATCGGCATAGTTTCGTCACCGAATATAAAAATTACGATCAATATGGAAACGCCGGTCAGACCGTTGAGAGTACCAATGTCGGTGAATATGATATTAATGGCACACTTATTCCTGATCCAGGACGTTTTACCGATTATACGTATGATATAGACACGTTAAAGTGGATTGTTAATCGGGTTAAGGACGAAACGATTACCGATGTTGGTACAATCTCAAGTGTATATGACCCGGTCACAGGTAATTTATTGTCCAACAACCGATATGGCGTGACAACTTCGTACACCTATACACCATCAGGCGATATAGAATCAACAACCGATGCTCGCGCCAATGAGACCCGCTATTATAATTATCACCGAGGCACAGCACAGCGAGTAGAAAAACCGGAAGCAGTCGTTATTGAACGCCTGGTGAACGACACGGGTACCCTGGCATGGGAAAAAGATGGCAGATTAAATACCACGAGTTATACCTACGATGATTTAAATCGTCTGGCCACTATAAATTATCCTATCAATGCAGATGCCTCGATAGTTTGGACAACCAACAGTAAGACCCTTATACGCGGTAATTACCAGGAAGTTGTTAATTTTGATGGTTTTGGTCAGCAATTAGAAATCAGTCGATCGGATATCGTTCGCGGTGAGACGATTACCACTACACAGCAATATGATGCGCTGGGGCAAAAAACTTTTCAATCCTATCCCAACTCAGTTACTGGAACACAATATAGCTATGATGAACTAGGGCGTGTAATTCGCGTAGAACATCCTGATACCACTTTTAGTACGACTACTTATGGATCACTTGCAGATATAGATGGAAAAGTAATACTCACAGACGAACGTGGCAAAATCACCAAGAAACTGTATAAATCCTATGGTAGTCCAGATGAGCGATGGCTGGTCACGACCATCTCACCTGAAAATGTTGCGACAGCTACTCATAGAAATATACTGGGACAACCTATTTTAATAAGACAGGGTGAGGTAGATGGTGATGTGTATGAGCGTACTTATACATATGACTCAAGATTCTATCTGGAATCAGAAACCAACCCAGAAACCGGTATGACCTTATATGGGCGTGATGAACTAGGTAACATGACTTCCAAGCAGGTAGGTACATCACCTGTGACATACTATAATTATGATGGACTCAACCGACTTGCTAGTATAGATTATCCTGACACTACACCAGATGTGACTTATGGCTATGATAAAAATAACAATGTAGAAACAGTAAGTAATATTAATAGTCATCGCACCTATACCTACGATGTCAATAATAATCTGAAAACAGAGAACATTCAGGTAGGTGGTATAACGTCTATAATTAGTTATGATTACGATATTCACGATGCCCTCGACACACTGACCTATCCCAGTGGCAATCAGGTAGTCTATAAGCCAAATGCATTGGGACGGTCTACCCAGGTTATGCCGTATATAACCAGTATTACGTATCACCCTTCTGGTGAAACTAAACAAATTACCTATGCCAATGGACAGGTGACAGACTACACCTTGAATGATCGTTTGTGGTTAAAAGACATCAAGACAAATGGCATCACTAATGTGGTGGATCAGACCTATACCTATGACGCTGCTGGTAATGTCGGCTCAATAGCTGATGCATTGGATCCTGTCTTTAACAGAAGTTTTGATTATGACGGTTTAAATCGCCTGACTGTGGCTAATGGCGTCTGGGGATCTGGTAGTATCACTTATGACCATGTAGGTAATATAACAAGTAAAAAGATTGGCGAACTCAGTCGAACACTTGTTTATGGCAATAATAGGCTTTCTTTTATACATGGTGATGTTTTAGGTACTACACCACTGGAGTATGATGTCTATGGCAACGTAAAAAGAAAAGGTTATATCTATCATAATATTTATTATGATCACACATACGATGACGCAAGTAACCTGATTAATAGTACGAAAAATTGGTCCGTATTTAATACCAGTCCCGATCCAGTCAGCGTCATTGATTATAAATATGATGGTGTAAATAATCGCATAGAGCGAAGTAGCAGTATAGGCGATAATATTCATTATATTTTTAATAAAGCCAGTAATCTTTTGTTGGAATACGATCCTAGTGACGCAAGAAAAAACAAGGAATATATCTATTTCAAAAGTCAACTGATTACTAAAATTGAAAATGACGTGCCAGCATCTGATGCAGGCGCAGACCAGGCTGTTTATTCTGGTGCGACTGTAACACTTGATGGTAGTGCCTCAACTGCACACAGTAGCTCGATTTTCAGCTATAGTTGGTCACAGACATCGCCAGGTGATGTAGTAACTATAAATAATTCTTCCTCATCAATCGCAAGTTTTACTGCACCTTCTGTTTCAGTAGACACAGAATTAACCTTTGATTTAACTATTATGGATGAAACGGGCCTGAGTCATACCGATAGTGTCAAAGTAACGGTCTGGATGGCAGCACCTTCGACTGCCCCTATAAATGCTGTGGCACGACAGGGAGATGGTCAAAACACGATTAGTTGGACATCAAGTGTGCAGGCAGATAGTTACAATATTTATTGGAGCACTACTCCCGGCGTAACGCCACAAACAGGCACACCTATATTAAATGTATCCACACCTTATACTCATGCTGGTCTCACAAACGGCACGAATTACTATTATGTAATCACTGCGGTGAATGCTTATGGTGAGTCTATTGTACAAGAAGTAAGGTTAACAACTGGCAAGAATGGATGGAGTGCGCCATATAACACGACAGATACTGGTTCAGAAATTGAAGGCATCATTCCTTGGGCAGTTTCTCCATCGAGTGGGCGGGCATTTAAAGGTTATACCGCTAATTATGGAGGTTTAGCCGTCAAACATTACGAGCCAGGAATTGGGTGGTCAAATGAAGAGTTAGTGGTTACGCCTGCTGATTATCAAGGTGCGTCTGCGCGTAAGTATTCTATCAATAATGCAGGTGATATCGTTATCCTGATGGTGTTTTCAGAAAATATAAATTCTGAGGCAGTAAAGTCTATCAAGGTTATTAGATATAAAGCGTCGTCAAAAACTTGGTCTAGTCTAGAGACAGTAAGGTCATGGCCTGATAATTGGTTATTAAGTCGTCTTTTTAGAGGTGTAGAAAATATTGACATAGATGATTCAGGAAATGTGTTTGTAATAGTTGAACAATCGTATAGTTATTCCTCAAGTGGATTTTCTACGAGAAGCTATTATGTATTACACTACGATGCAGTATTGAATACATGGACAGCACCATCTGGCCTCAATGGTTATGGGACTTGGGGGGAGTCAATGCCAGGTACTCAATCTATCCATTCAACTATTAATTCTGCTGGTCAATATTTTGTAATGTTGGCTGGTGCTGATTATGATGGGGCGAAATTTACATATGGACTTCGTTATAATCCTGGTTCAGGTTGGTCGCCTATTGATTCTATGCCTTTGTATAATGGTATAAGAAAGATGCATATGGCCGACAATGGCGATGTTCTAATAGTAATGGATTCATATGCTGATCCAATCTACTATGCTGTATGGAACCGAGTAGCTAGTGGATGGGAGGCTCCTGCATTATTTGGTGATAATGCGACTTTTTATAATAGCGGTAATAACAAGGTTAGTATCGCTATTGATATTGATATTAATGGAAATGCAATAGTAGCCCGCCAGATAGAGTTAAACACTTATTCTGATGATGCAAAGGTTATTTATTCCAGGACGATACATGTAAACAGGTATACGCCAGCCGGAGGCTGGGGAGGTACTCATGTTCTCGATACATATAGTTCATATTCATATGGTAATAATCTGGATTTTCATGTGAACATGGAATCGTCTGGCAATGCTTTTGTGACATGGGGGGTGGACGATTCGATAGAATATGTCCTTCGTACAAGTCAATATATATGGTTTGGCAGCACTTATCCTGATCAGAGTTTGTCACCAGTTGCTTTCGCAGGCTCAGATACAAGTGGAAAAGAAGGTGCTATTATCACGTTATCTGGCTCTGGCTATGATCCTGATGGTGGGATTATTAGTTATCAATGGAGTCAGGTGTCTGGTCCAACAGCAACCTTCATCGATGCAAACACATCAACAGCCAAATTGAGATTGCCCACAGTTGCAAGTAATACATATAATTTGGGTTTTAAATTAACAGTAATAGATAGTGATGGAGCAGAAGGCACAGATATAGTAGAAGTGGATGTAATTAATCTCGATTACCCCGTGGTTCAGACTATTACTCCTGGCGATAAACAGAATACGATCACATGGACATCTGATCCAGATGCTCCGGCTGCTAACCTGTATTGGAGTACTTCGCCAAGTGTTCTTGAATATGCAAATAACTTAGTCAGTAGTATCACAAGTCCCTATGTTCACACGGGACTGCAGAATGGTGTAAAAATTTATTACACCTTGGTCTCGGTAGATGGAAATGGTAATGCTAATGAGGAACCTAGAACTAGGGAATTCTTTAGTACACCGCTAGAAAATCGAATACTTTGGTCAGAACCTGAAAAAGTTGGCAATGGTTTTAAGCCGCTAGTGACAATGAACAAAGATGGTGATGCGAATATTTTATATGATTCTAGTAGTGCAAATGGTGTTATGGGGAATCAATATTCGAAAGCATCTGGACAAGGTGTGCCTGAACAGGTTTGTGGTTTGCCAAATATCAATAACAAATATTTTGCTAGTGATTTAAATGGTAATGGTTTTATTGCCTGGGTCGAAAATGCATCGATCGATTATACTACTAAATCCGCATTTGGTGATAGTATATGGGCTTGTCAATTTGATGCTAATACAGGTTGGGGTTCGCCATTTCAGATTACCTTTGATAATAGTATAGTGTATGGAGAGTTAAAAATTGTTGCTAATTCACGTGGTGATTTTGTGCTGGCCTGGAATACTGGATCCAACAGCTATAGTGGCAGAGAAATATATATAAAGCGTTATATTGCAGGTAGTGGCTGGCAGGCTAATGAAAAAGTAAGTTCATCCCTTGATAAAGACTTAAATTATACTAATGTGTCAATTAACCAAACAGGTGATATTGCCGTTGTTTGGCGTAGTAAATCAAACACCTCTCCGTATGTTTATGAAACGATATCAAAACAGTTTTCCATGGATACAGGGCTATGGACAGCAGAAAAGTCTATACAGCAAACACAAAATTTTTCTAAACGTCATGCTATTTCGATAGATGAGTATGAAAATGTGATAGTAGCTTGGTGTGAAGATGAAAATACTGCGACAGGCTATTACCAAGATTGGAATGTCTATGCTAATAGATATGATAGAGGTACTGATCAATGGAGTGGGGCAGGGCTTTTGAATAGCACAGCCATGAACAATGTATGGGATGATAATGAATTAGAAATTGCTTCTGATGACTTTGGTAACACAGTCGTCGTCTGGGAACAACATGTAAACACTCCGGATGGGTTGGGTGGCTATATCGAGATTGAAAATATTAATATAAATGAATATAAGATAGGTGTGGGATGGAACGGTCCCGTTGCTATAAGTGATTCGAGAGGTATAGATACACTTCCAAAGATTGTGATGAATAAAAAAGGGGATCTTGTAGCTGTTTGGAGAGCAACAAAATATACCATATCATCAATTGTATACGATAAAACTTATGGCGGTAATGTCATTGTTGCTAACTATCGACCCGCTGGAGCAGACTGGATTGGTGAGCAAGTTATAACTTTGCATAGTGGGCACCTTAATGGAAGGATATCAAAAGAATATTTTGATGTTGCAATAGATCCAACGGGCAATGCAATAATTTCAGTGAATTCATTAGATGAAGTTTTGTATAGTTATGTAGATATATCTACAATGCAGGCACCATTAAATATTGTTCCAATAGCTAATGCTGGGTCTGATCAACAAATCCTGATTAATAATCAAGTTGCTTTGAATGCTAATTTGTCTGCAGACCCGGACGGCATTATTGCTAACTATGCCTGGTATCAAGTTGATGGGCCTGCTGTCACCTTGTCAAATGCATCAATAGTTAATCCAATATTTACGGTTCCTGTTGTTAGTGTTAACACACCAATAACATTCCTACTAACAGTAACTGATGACTATGGTCATACGAATTCTGATCTTGTCGTAATTAATGTGTTGACTGGACTATCGGCTAATAATCCTCCATCAGCAAATGATGATTCAACTATAATACTAGTTGATACGAATGCTAATATGGATGTTGTATCCAATGATACAGATGTTGATGGCGATAGCTTGAGTGTCACCGCGATTACTCAAGGGAGTAACGGCAGTGTTGTCATCAATGCTGATAACACGATAACCTATACACCGAGCAACGGTTTATTAGGTGATGACAGTTTCACTTATACTATCATTGATGGTAACGGTGGCGCTTCGATTGCAACGGTCAATGTGAGTGTAAGAGAGGTATTGCCAAACGCTATACCGGTAGCCAATACTGACACGTCTAGTACAACTGAAGATAGCGCTACAACTAGCATCAGTGTTCTGTCTAATGATACTGACGCCGACGGCGATACCTTATCCATAACAGCTGTCATTCAGGGAAGCAATGGTAGCGTTGCTATTAACGCAGATACTGTCATCTATACGCCAAACCTTAACTTCAATGGTAGTGACAGCTTTACTTATACCATTAGTGATGGCAATGGCGGCAGCGACACTGGTACGGTCAATGTTACTGTAACGCCTGTCAACGACATCCCTGTCGCTAATGATGACGCAGTCGTTATTGTCGAGGATACGGTTGCATCTGCCATCACAATCCTCGCCAATGACACTGATGCCGAAGGCAACACCTTATCCGTAACTACTGTTACCCAAGGTGCCAATGGTAATGTCGTCATCACAGGCAACACAGTCAGCTACACCCCAAACACTCACTTCAACGGTAGCGATACGTTTAATTATACGATCGACGATGGCAGCGGCGGCAACGCCACGGCTACCGTGTCGGTCACGGTTACGCCCGTCAACGACACCCCGGCAGCCAACGATGATGTCTTCAACACAACTGAAAACATCCCTGTCAATGTCAATGTGCTGAGTAATGATAGTGATGTGGATGGTGATACCTTAAGTGTGACTGACGTGACTCAAGCCGCGAATGGTAGTGTTGTTCTCAATGCCGATAACAGCATCAACTACACGCCGAATAATAATTTTACCGGCAACGATACTTTCACCTACACCATCAGTGATGGTAACGGTGGAACAGCGAGTGCCACGGTAAGTGTGAGTGTTAACAATACTGTTGCCATTAACTACGAGTACAGCCTACTGAACCCAGGCCTATCGAGTGGTGCCGCACAAGTCATCAGTCTGGCCAACAACAATACCATTCAGGTGGGAAGTACGGTCTTAACCTTGAACCAGTACGAACAAGGCGTGATCCCGGCGACCGACATGCAACAAGGAACCACAATTCAAGGTAGTGGTCCGTTTGACATCGCCAGTAGCATCAGTGCAACCGACATGCCCGTACCGAGCCAGTTCGAGGGTACGCAATTTGTCATCCCGCATTATCGAAACAACCATACCTACTACCTGCTGAGCACCAGCGGTAATGCCACGGTGCAGATTAAGATAGGAACCACCACCACCCCGGTCAGCTTACCGCAAGGACAGGTGATCACATTCAATGCCGGTAGCAACAACACCTTATCGGGAACCATCACCTCAGACCTGCCGATCCGTGTTGCCCATCGCGCCAACAGCACAGGTAACATCGATGCTAACCCGGTACCACCTGCGGCACTGGAAGTCTGGGGTGTGCGCACCAACACCATCACTGTTGGTGCCTTGAACGATGGTACTAATATCACCGTCACAGCCCATGATGGCAGTAGCACCAGCCTGGTCCTCAATGCTGGCGGCAGACGAACTGTAAATGTTGGCGTTAGTGGAAGCCAAGGCATGGGCAGTGGTATTCATATCAGCGCCGACCAACCGATCGCCGCACTTCAAAGCGGAGACGGAGACGGAGCAGACCAAAGCGCATTCCTGCGTACACAGGACCTGGGAACCCGCTTTGGTATCCCGACCGATGCACAGTATGCCGCGGTCGTGTGTCCAACCGTGGGTACGAGCATCAGCCTGTACAACAACCAGGGCATTCTCCAGAGTCAACAGACGTGTAGTGGTACCGCAGTCGGCAAAGCCTACTTTGGTTCAAACACCTCAGGAGCCAATATCGCCAGTGGCTCGTATCTGGAAAGTGATCAACCGATCTACGTCATGTATGAAGACAGTGCCACCAACGATGAGCATAACCTTCTGGGTAGCGCCTCATCGGTATCGTCCGGCAACACCGTTCCCGTTGCACAGAATGACAGTGCCAACACCGCTGTCGATACCATGGTTACAATTACTGTCTTAAGTAATGACACGGATGCCGATGGTGATAGTTTAACTGTCAGCACCGTCACCCAGGGTACCAATGGCAGTGTGCTCATTAACACGGATAACACCATCGACTACACCCCAAATCCCAGCTTCAGTGGTAATGATAGTTTTAACTACACCATTGCTGATGGCAACGGTGGGACTGCCACGGCGACAGTGAGCGTGAGCATAACGGCAGTGAATACCGTACCGGTCGCCATCGATGACAACATCGTTACAGCAGAAGACACTGTCGCATCTGCCATTGCCGTCTTGTCTAACGACAGCGATACCGATGGTGATACTTTAACAGTAGCGACCGTCACCCAAGGGATCAACGGCAGTGTTGTTATCAACACCGACAACACCGTCAATTACACCCCGAACGCCAACTTCAATGGTAATGATAGCTTCAGCTATACCATGAATGATGGTAATGGCGGAAATGCGACGGGTATAGTCAGTGTGATGGTCACGGCCGTGAACGATCTTCCGGCCGCCAATGATGACAGCATCAGTACCGCTCAGGATATTTCTGTTACCATCAACGTCTTGAGTAACGACACCGATGTCGATGGTGATGTCTTGTCGGTGACCACGGTTACCCAGGGTGCTAACGGCAGTGTCACCATCAACACCGATGACAGCGTGAGTTACACCCCGAATGCCAATTTTAATGGTAATGACAGCTTCACCTATACTGTGAGTGATGGTGTTGCCAATGCCATAGCTACAGTCAACGTCACCATTACTGCCCTCAGTAATACCGCCCCGCAAATCACCAACCCGGGCTCGCAGAACCATGTGGAAGGCGATAACGTCAACCTGGCCATCATCGCCAGCGATGCCGATAACGATACCCTGAGCTACAGCAATACAGGTAGCCTGCCAGCCGGTGTGAGTTTGAACCTTGCAACGGGTGTGATCAGTGGAACCTTAAGTGCCGGTTCCGCCGGTAATTATAATGCAGCGATCAGTGTCAGCGATGGTAATGCGACCGTCAGCACCAGCTTCAACTGGAGTGTGAGCAGCAATGTCATAACTAACTACGAGTACAGTCTACTGAACCCGGGACTNTCGGGTAGTGCCGCACAAGTGATCAGCCTGGCCAACAACAACACCATCCAGGCCGGTAGTACCGTCCTCAACTTGAACCAGTACGAGCAAGGTATCATCCCGGCGATCGACATGCAGCAGGGTGTTACCGTTCAAGGCAGTGGACCGTTTGATATCGCCAGTAGCATCAGCGCGACCGACATGCCCGTACCGAACCAGTTCGAGGGCACGCAATTTGTCATCCCGCATTATCGCAACACGCATTACTATTACCTGTTGAGCACCAGCGGTAATGCCACAGCACAGATTACGATAGGCACGACGACTACACCGGTTAGCTTACCGCAAGGTCAAGTGATCACCTTCAATGCCGGCAGCAACAACAACCTATCCGGCATTATTACCTCGGACCTGCCGATCCGTGTCGCCCATCGTGCCAACGATGGTGGCAACATCGATGGCAACCCGGTACCGCCCGCAGCGTTAGAAGTATGGGGCGTGCGCTCAAATAATGCGACCATAGGCGCATTGAACGATGGCACCACAGTTACCATTACCGTCGACGATGGCACGAGCAGTTCCATCAGCTTGAATGCCGGTGGACGATACCGGGTGACAACGGGTAAAACCGGCGGTGCGGGTAAGGGCAGTGGCCTGCGTATCAGTGCGGACCAACCGATTGCCGCGATCCAGAGCGGCGACGGCGATGGTGCCGACCAAACCGCGTTCATGCGCACCCAGGATTTGGGAACACGCTTCGGCATCCCGACCGATGCGCAATACGCCACCATCGTCTGTCCGACCATCGGTACCATCGTGACCTTGTATGACAACCAGGGCAATAGCCTGGCTCAGCAAACCTGTAGCGGTACCCTAGTCGGCAAGGCCTACTTTGGCGCAACGACATCCGGTGCCAACATTACAGCCGGATCTTATTTAGAAAGTGATCAACCGATCTACGTCATGTATGAAGACAGTGCNACCAACGATGANCATAACCTTCTGGGTAGCGCCTCATCGGTATCGTCCGGCAACACCGTTCCCGTTGCACAGAATGACAGTGCCAACACCGCTGTCGATACCATGGTTACAATTACTGTCTTAAGTAATGACACGGATGCCGATGGTGATAGTTTAACTGTCAGCACCGTCACCCAGGGTACCAATGGCAGTGTGCTCATTAACACGGATAACACCATCGACTACACCCCAAATCCCAGCTTCAGTGGTAATGATAGTTTTAACTACACCATTGCTGATGGCAACGGTGGGACTGCCACGGCGACAGTGAGCGTGAGCATAACGGCAGTGAATACCGTACCGGTCGCCATCGATGACAACATCGTTACAGCAGAAGACACTGTCGCATCTGCCATTGCCGTCTTGTCTAACGACAGCGATACCGATGGTGATACTTTAACAGTAGCGACCGTCACCCAAGGGATCAACGGCAGTGTTGTTATCAACACCGACAACACCGTCAATTACACCCCGAACGCCAACTTCAATGGTAATGATAGCTTCAGCTATACCATGAATGATGGTAATGGCGGAAATGCGACGGGTATAGTCAGTGTGATGGTCACGGCCGTGAACGATCTTCCGGCCGCCAATGATGACAGCATCAGTACCGCTCAGGATATTTCTGTTACCATCAACGTCTTGAGTAACGACACCGATGTCGATGGTGATGTCTTGTCGGTGACCACGGTTACCCAGGGTGCTAACGGCAGTGTCACCATCAACACCGATGACAGCGTGAGTTACACCCCGAATGCCAATTTTAATGGTAATGACAGCTTCACCTATACTGTGAGTGATGGTGTTGCCAATGCCATAGCTACAGTCAACGTCACCATTACTGCCCTCAGTAATACCGCCCCGCAAATCACCAACCCGGGCTCGCAGAACCATGTGGAAGGCGATAACGTCAACCTGGCCATCATCGCCAGCGATGCCGATAACGATACCCTGAGCTACAGCAATACAGGTAGCCTGCCAGCCGGTGTGAGTTTGAACCTTGCAACGGGTGTGATCAGTGGAACCTTAAGTGCCGGTTCCGCCGGTAATTATAATGCAGCGATCAGTGTCAGCGATGGTAATGCGACCGTCAGCACCAGCTTCAACTGGAGTGTGAGCAGCAATGTCATAACTAACTACGAGTACAGTCTACTGAACCCGGGACTGTCGGGTAGTGCCGCACAAGTGATCAGCCTGGCCAACAACAACACCATCCAGGCCGGTAGTACCGTCCTCAACTTGAACCAGTACGAGCAAGGTATCATCCCGGCGATCGACATGCAGCAGGGTGTTACCGTTCAAGGCAGTGGACCGTTTGATATCGCCAGTAGCATCAGCGCGACCGACATGCCCGTACCGAACCAGTTCGAGGGCACGCAATTTGTCATCCCGCATTATCGCAACACGCATTACTATTACCTGTTGAGCACCAGCGGTAATGCCACAGCACAGATTACGATAGGCACGACGACTACACCGGTTAGCTTACCGCAAGGTCAAGTGATCACCTTCAATGCCGGCAGCAACAACAACCTATCCGGCATT
>JGI24023J19991_10002128_pt1 | contig 14640 bp, 9 predicted proteins | sample Cruoilmetagenom1_FD_19991 | JGI IMG/M metagenome (IMG submission 19991) | reverse complement strand
AAAAATAAAAAAAGTGAGAATAAGATTCTTACTTTTCTAGGGAATAATTTTAATTTCATAAAATTTGAGTTTTGTTAAACTTTGAGTCAACTTTTTTGCTTGAGGTTTAATTCAAGTTAAGTATTCGTTAAAATTACGAGTAATGATTATTAAATTGGAAATTTATACCACAACAAAAAACATACATGATAATTTTTCATTGCTTTATTTTAAAGATTAATAAATAAATCGTTGTAGATAGTGCCTGTTTCAGACAGGTTTTAAAATAAAAAAAAATAAAAAAAAATAAAATCTAAAGAATTACATGGTTTTCGTTGAGGTAATGTTGTGGTAAAAAAGAGTAATGTTGAGGTCTTAAATTTCTAAGATGTGGTTTACGAGTCCTTCATCATGTGTTAAATTCATCTTTTTTCTTAATCTGTAGCGTTTTATTTCTACACTCCTAACAGAGATGTTGAGTAGGGGTGCGATTTCTTTAGAAGATAAATTTAAACGTAAATATGCGCAAAAGCGTAAATCATTTGGACTTAAATTTGGATGTACGTTTTTGACTTTATCTAAAAAGTGTTTGTCTGCATTATTAAAGGCTTCTTCAAAAAATTGCCAGTCTTTAGTGTTATTTATATTTTTATCAATTAACTTTATTATTGAGAAGGTATCCTTAGGTTCACAGCTAATATTTTTAAGTTCTTTTTTGATGCTGCTTAAGACTTCATTCTTTTTAATAATACTCATTGTTGAGATAGCTAATTCTCTATTCTTACCCTCTATATCCTGTTTTAGTTTTTCATTTTTAATTCTTACAATTAATTCTTCATTTGCAGATTGCTTAAGTTGATGTTGTTTATCGTAGTATTTTCTATACGTTCTGTGAATAAACGCTATGAGTAAAGAAAGAGAAACGAGATATATTATAAGTGCCATATTCGATAAAAACCAAGGTTTATCAACCTTAAATTTATAGCGGGCTATATTACTTGATGGCTTATTTCCTATTTTGGCTCGAACCTGAAAGGTATAATTGCCAAAAGAAAGATTTTCAAAACTCACTTCAGTGTCGTCTATCCAATCAGACCATTTATTAAATTGACCTTCAAGTTTATATTGATATCTTACAACTAAATATTTATCATATTCAGGTACACTATAATTAAAAATAATAGAGCCGGGTTTATAATCAAATTCTCCAACTAAATTTTTGTTAAATTCAATTTTATCGCTTTCGATATTTTTCAAACTCACAGAATTTAATATTATTCTGTAGTCTTCTGAATAATTTATTTTAGAGAGATCTATAGTGATATAGCCATTGGCCGTACCAACCAAATATTCGTCATTATTAATTTGTGAAATATTTTCATTACCAACCATTGCTTTTCGTAGATAGGACGGAATTGAAATTTGATTAATTTTAGGTTTATTTGTGAGGTTATCTGTTGTTAAATAATTAATATTATCTCTGGCAAACGCCCATAATATGCCATTTTTAGTAGTAACTAATTTACCCGACATGTAATTTTCTTTCTCTATAAGCGGACTAATTATACTATCATATTTAAAAGCTTTGTTTATAGAATCATATTTAAATATACCTTTTTCATAAGCATAAAAAATATCCTTTTTATATTTTATTAAACTTGAATTTTTTCCAATTGAGAGTTCAGGCATTAGGTCAACTCTAGTTACACTAGTTAAATCATCGTTTAATTTTAGTTTAAATACACCTTTGAACCCATGACTTAGCCAAACTTCATTATGGTTGTTAATTTCAAAATTCCTGGCAGAATTATTAAATCCTTCAATTTTATTTTTTAGAGCCCATGTTCCATTTTCTTTTTGTAACACATGTAATCCACTGTAGTTACCTTGTAATAGAATATTTTCTTTTTTTGGAAGAACGGTAAAAATCCAAGTACCCGGAGTATTATCAACTAATGTAGCTCTATCTTTATTGATAATATAAGTGCCGGTGTGGTGACCACAAAACAGTTCATTATTTTCGAGTTTAAAAAGATTCCAGACCTGACCAACTGTACCTGATACTAATTGAAAAGAATTGTTAGCATCATCTAGCTCTTTAAAAAACAGGCCTTGATTCGTGCCTAGATAAAGGTAATTATTAAAAATTGTAGAAACATATACAGTACCTAATACACCCTCTGTGTCATTAAATACTCTAACAGGTGATTTAATATTGATACAATTAATCCCGTTATCCAGTCCTACCCAAAGATTTTTATCATTATCTTCAAATAATGCGAGTGCCGTATTGTTGCTTAGACCATTTTTATGATTTATTTGATATTTTATTTCCCCATCTTTACTCAGATGAATAATACCATTAGAAATGGTTCCTAAAACAAAACTGCCGTCTTCTAGTTGAACACTATTAAATATGCTCATTGTCTTTATATAGTTATTTGCAGGAGTGTTCCAGATTTTTATTTTATCCTCAATTAAATAATAAAAACCAGATTTATGTGTTTGGATAATTAGTTGATTATTTTTTACGAAAATATTTATAATTCTGTCTTCTTTTAAGGTTGGATTGTCAGCAATTAATTTAGGTTTACCTTGATCGATCTTATATAGTCCTTCATTCGTTACATGATAATATATGCTGTTTTTAATTCTAAATGCTTTTGTAATAATATTATCAGAATTTATTATTTTGAAGCTATTATCTAAGGTATTATATAAATAAATCCTCTCCTGAGTTTGAAAAAGAATCCATTCTTCATAAGAAAGTATATTCCAAATATTTTCGTTGTCAATTGACCTGTCTGTTGAATTATTTTTGAGCTTTTGAACTAAAGAATGATAATGTAATTTTCCAATAGTATCTTTTTCATAATATCCAAACTCTTTGAAGCAACCAATATATATTCTTTCTCCAATAACATTAACCGCTCTTATTTCAGAACTATTTGGTGATGGATACAATTTCCATTTTGCTCCGTTGAATTCGAGTAAACCACCACTATTAGCTACATAAATATAGTTGTTTGACGATTGCGAAATCATCCAATTTTGGTGCTCTCCACCATATACTTCAGGAGAGAATTTCTCTATAGGTGGAAGATCTTGAGGATGTAACTGTAGCGCAAATAATACGAGAAATAATAGTGTAATTATGTGACTTAGATTTTTCATATAATTATTAGTTATTTAATTATTCATAAATTAAAATAACATACTTAGCTTAACGATAATTAACCTCTCCAAATATAATAATAATTTTGATATATTGTATACTTGCTGTATAGGTAATATATCGAATTAATAATTTTTAATTAATAATAACTAGCTTATAATTAAATAATTAAAATAAGAAATATTTGATGACATTCTAAATTGTAATATTTAAGTTGTAGTTAATTTATCAATGTATTTAACAAATTCAATATTATAATTAACTTAGTTTAAAATATTTTGTGAATGTTAAGAAGGAGTAAAGATTTGATTAATCGAATCTAGTCTGAAAATAAAAATCATATATTGTCGTGCATTTTACCGAAGTGGAGATTTATGTTTTAATTAAATTAAATCTTTTTGTAAAATTCGTTTAGAAGAATTTTAATACAAATAATAGTAAATTAAATTAGAATGGAGAAAAAAGTACGATTTTGGGCTATAACTGTCGCTCTGGCTGGGTTTTTATTTGGCTTTGATACAGTAGTAATTTCTGGTGCTAATCTTCCTATTAAGGAGCTTTGGAACACTTCACCATGGTTTCATGGTGTTTTTATCATGTCAATGGCACTTTGGGGTACAGTACTTGGTTCTTTATTAGGAGGTATACCTTGTGATAAATTTGGACGAAAGAAAACACTTTTCTGGATTGGGATTCTTTATTTACTATCTGCTTTAGGCTCGGCATTTGCGACAGACCCATATTTATTTTCATTTTTTAGATTTATTGGAGGTCTTGGTGTTGGTGCATCTTCTGTGGCAGCTCCTATTTATATTGCCGAGATATCATCTTCAAAAAATCGAGGTAGTTTAGTAGCGTTATATCAATTTAACATTGTTTTCGGAATTTTTGTTGCTTTTATTTCTAATTATCTTTTAAAAGGAGTTGGTGGAGTCAATGACTGGCGTTATATGTTAGGTGTTGAAGCTGTGCCTGCATTTATTTATGTTCTTATGATATTAAAAGTACCAAATAGCCCAAGATGGTTAGCCCTCAAAAAGCAGGATGATGGCCATGCACTTAAAGTATTAAATTTAATATTTGATAAGGATAAGGCTATAAAAAAATTGAGTGAAATAAAACAAGACATAGTAACTACTGTCAAAAGTGAGAAACTTTTTCAACCTAAATATAGCAAAGTATTGTGGTTAGGGTTTTTAATTGCCTTTTTTAATCAATTATCTGGGATAAACTTTGTACTGTATTATGCTCCAGAAATTTTAGAAAGAGCTGGCTTGGCTACACAAGAATCTTTATTTAGTTCTATTTCAATAGGTATAGTTAATTTAATATTCACTGTTGTAGGAGTTCGATTAATTGATAAATTAGGACGCCGTCAATTAATGAAAATCGGCTCAATTGGCTATATTATCAGTCTTGCTATGGTAAGTTGGTCTTTTTACAGCAATGCTAGTTCAATGCTACTCATTACATTTATATTGATTTTTGTAGCATCCCATGCGATTGGTCAAGGTGCGGTTATTTGGGTATTTATTTCAGAAATATTTCCTAACAAAGTACGTGCATTCGGGCAATCTTGGGGTACAGGAACACATTGGGTTTTTGCCGCTGTCATTACATTGATAACTCCAATATTCTTAGATAAAAATGAGGGAATATTTAAAGAAAATCCATGGCCCATTTTTATCTTTTTTGCATTGATGATGTTACTCCAATTATTATGGGTAATTTTTAAAATGCCTGAAACAAAAGGGGTTTCATTAGAAAAACTCGAAAAGGAACTTATTAAAGAATAACGTCCTATTATCAATATTCAAATTTGTTGATTATTAATACTAAGTGAGTCTATGAATATATCAAAAAAAATAAAATGGGGGATTATTGGCTGTGGTAAGATTGCTCATAAATTTGCAAATGATTTAGCATTAGTTGACAATACTGAATTAACAGCGGTGGCTTCGAGAAGTCTTAAAAAGGCAAGTGAATTTTCCCAAAAATATAATGCATTAAAAGCTTATGGCAGTTATGATGAATTATTTTCAGATACTGACGTTGATATTGTTTATATAGCAACCCCTCATACTTTGCATGCTGAATTAAGCATTAAGGCGATGGAAAACAATAAACATGTATTGTGTGAAAAACCGTTATCACTCAATAAAAAAGACGCAACTGCTATTATTAATACTTCTCGTCGTACTCAAAAATTTTTCATGGAAGCATTGTGGACACGCTTTAACCCAAGTTTTGTGGCGGTTAAGAAGCGAATTAATAATGGTGAAATAGGTGTAATTAAATATATCAACGCTGATTTTTCTTTTAAATCAGAATTCCCGCCAGAAGATAGAACATTAGATATCAATTTAGGAGGTGGTTCCATTTTAGATATTGGTATATATCCGGCCTTTTTATCTTATATGTTGTTGGGTATTCCTAATGAAATTTTGGCAAAAGCTATTTTTCATGATATAACAAGATGCGATATTCAAACAGCAATGATTTTTCACTACCGTGAAGCACAAGCGATTCTATATAGTAGTTTTATTTCAAGATCTGATATGATCGCCATGATTAGTGGAACCGAAGGCCAAATATACTTACATGATTCGTGGCATTCTGCACAAGGTTATACATTAGTGAAAAATGGTTATGAACAAGTATTTGAGCTACCTACTGTAGGATTTGGTTATACTTATGAAATTGACGAATGTCACAATTGCATACGCTCGAATAAAATTGAAAGCAGCCTTTGGTCTCATCAGAATAGTCTCGATCTGATTGCTATTTTAGATACTGTTAGAGAAGAAGTTGGATTAAAATATCCACAAGAGGAATAGGCTCGAAATTTTAATATATTGAGCAAAAAAAAACAGCTATAGTACTATAACTGTTTTTTTTTAAGTCATTAAATTTTATAACTCTTTAATTTTAATATTCCTAAACCAAACATCGTCGCCATGATCTTGTAATCCAAAATAACCTTTAGATGCAACATCAGCCCATTCAGCATTTAAAGCAGGGAATTTACTTCCAGCAACAAGCTCGTTCCATTCAGGAGTCCAAAGATGATATTCCAAAACATTTACACCATTTTGTTTGTGAACAACAGTTCCTTTATAAACAGTAATTTCAATTTGATTCCATTCACCTACAGGTTTGGCATTCTGAGGTTTAGCAGGTATTAGGTCATATAACGAACCTGCTTGACGATTCTTATCTTTCCCTAAATTAGCATCAGGATGCTTATCATTATCAAGTATTTGCATTTCAGGGGCAGTTTTCCAAATATAATCGAGTTTCTCTTCCCCTAAGTAAAATATTCCTGAATTTCCTCCTTCAGAAATTTTCCATTCGAGGGCAACTGTNAAATTCTGAAATACNTTGTCATAAATGATATCACCACCTTCTCTGTTGCCTGCTTCCCCTCTTCCAGAACCTATCATATGAATAGTTCCATCAACAATTTGCCAAGCTGAAGGAAAATGATCTTTCTTATAGCCTCTCCAACCATCAGATGTTTTACCATCAAATAATAAGATCCAGCCATCTTCTATTTCAGCTTGAGTTAGGGCATTTATAGCGACTTCTTTTTCCTGCACAACTTCTTCTTTTTCTGTTTTAGCATCTTCGCCGGTAGACTTCTTCGAATCTGTTTTACAACTCGAAATAATTGGAAGCATAGCTAAACTTAAAATTACTATTAAAATATTTGTTTTCATTATTATTCTTTTTTAATTTATAAAAATTAATATTTATTTTGGCATTTCAGGTAATGACCAACCATCTCTATAAGTATGCTTAATAAGCTCTTGAGAATATGCTACGGCATTCATTGGTTCTGTCCAATCTTTATTAAATGTTGGATGTCCGTCATGAATCTTAAACCCATCTTTAATAACAGTTCTAATTTCCTCATTAGCGTTAATGTTGGTAAATTTCATGTTCGCGCCATCCCATTCTAAAGTCTTATTCAACGCTTGTAGGCGTACAGCAAGAACTCCCATTACAACCATTTCATTAAATGGACCTGCTTCTGCAAAATCAGAAGTACAAGGTTTTCTATTTTCAGGACTTTCTTTACATGCTCGTACCCAATCCATTTCGTGAGCACCTTCACCCCAACTTAATTTCAGTTCTTCTTCAACTCTTCTTTCAGTTTTAGGAGCATTAATTTTCCGACCGGATAATAATTCAGGTTCAAGACCATAACATCCTACATGAAGGATATCTTTTGATCCGTAGAAATAGGTGCCTCCACCGCTCTTATTTGGATTTTTTCCGGCAGGCCAATTATCAGGTAATTCAGGTTTAATACCACCATCATACCAATGTACATCTACTTCTGGTAATTTCATTTTACCTTTCTTTCCTCTTGAAGGGAAAGTCAACTTAGCTGCCTGAGAAACAGGAGCAGAATCATTTAATAATAAGGAAGAGCTTGCTTGAACTTTAGTTGGATAACCTAATTTCAGTCCTTCAAAAACAGGATGTAATATATGACAAGCCATATCACCAAGAGCTCCCGTACCATAATCCCACCAGCCTCTCCAATTCCATGGATGATAAACTTCATTAAATGGTTTCATTTTGGCAGGACCGGTAAATAGATCCCAATTCAAAGTATCTGGTACCCAATCACCTTTTTCAGGAGTATTTAATCCTTGTGGCCAAATTGGACGATCTGTAAAAGACTCAACTTTTTTTACTTCTCCAATTGCTCCACTCCAAAGAATTTCACAGGTTTCGGCAACACCAGCACCTGATGCTCCTTGATTACCCATTTGAGTGGCTACTTTGTGTTTAGCAGCAAGATTTGTCAATAGCCTTGATTCATAGACCGAATGCGTTAATGGCTTTTGAAGAAAAACATGTTTACCCATTGTCATTGCATGCGCCGAAATGATAGCGTGTGTATGGTCAGCTGTAGCAACAACTATACCGTCAATCTCATTGCTCATTTCATCAAACATTTTACGCCAATCCCAATATTTTTTGGCATTAGGAAAATGATCAAATGCACCTTTAGCGTATCTCCAGTCAACATCGCAAAGCCCTACGATATTCTGTGATGTTAAATTCTTAAGGTTAGCGAGACCCATACCTCCAACACCAATTCCTGCGATGTTTAATTTATCACTTGGAGCTACATGACCTAAACCACTTACAGCAAAAGAAGGGACAATTGTAAATGCCGCAGTTGCAGCTAAACTTTTACTTACAAAATCTCGTCGGCTTAAATTATTAGCTTTTTTTGTCTTACTCATAATATAAATATTTATTAGTTAATTTAAAATGATCACTTATTGAGCGAGTTCTTTTCCTACTTTTAGCAATAATTCTTTGGTTAATTCTATTCCTTTTAATTCACTTACATTACTTCCTTCATATTCTACACCAACAAACCCGGTATATCCTGCATTTTTTACGATCTCCATCATTTTTAAGTAATCAATTTTTGGTTGACTGCCACCTTCATCAAAATCATAACTTTTGGCACTAACTGCTTTAGCATAAGGCATCAACTCTGTCAATCCTTTATAGATATCATAAGGGTCTTTACAATTTACATCATTGATAGAACCATAACCTATAGTTTGGCAAAAATTACCAAAATCAGGTAATGTTCCAACATTAGACTTTCCAACTTTTTTCATTACATCGGCTAACCATTGTCCATTTGAAGTATATCCTCCATGATTTTCTACAAGAATATTTATACCTTGTTTTTCAGCATAGGTAGATAATTGATTTAATCCATCAACAGCGGCAACAGCTACTTCTTCAGGCGTACCTTCACCATGAGCATTTACACGAATGGAATGACATCCAAGATATTTAGCAGCGTCAACCCATTTAAAATGATTTTCAACAGTTTTTTTTCTTTCCTTGTCATCTGTTGAGGCCAAAGAACCTTCACCATCAACCATAATTAATACGTTTTTCATGCCATGTTTTTCACTATTGGTTTTTAATATGGCTAGGACAGAATCTATTCCCATTGCTTCAATATGATTATTATATAATTGACTTACATATTCAATACCTTGAAATCCAAGTTCATTAGCTTTTTCAGCAAAATCTAATGGGTCATGTGTTTTGTTATCTCTAATCGCTCTATGCAAAGACCATTGTGCTAAGGAGAGTTTAAAAAAGGGAGTTTTTTCTTCTACATTATCGGATACAATACTCTCATTTTCTTTTTTCTCATTTTTTTTACAGGAAATGAAAGTTATAGATGTTATAAGAAGAATCATTAAAATTGTAAGGGCACTAAATGTATTTATTTTCATGATATTTTGATTAAAGTATGCTAAAGTTAAAGTTTAAAATTTAATAATGGATAATGAACGTAATTTTTTCTACTAAAACGTTTTCGTAAAACTAAAGGAAATACACAAAAATTATATTTTAATGGTATCTGAAAAATAATTAACTAATTATTATGAAGTAATATTATTAGTTTTAATGAATAAATCTGTTATTTTTATCGGCTAAATAAGTTTGAAATTAATGAGTATGCAACAAGAGTACGATGCAATAGTTATTGGTACAGGTATAACAGGAGGTTGGGCCGCTAAAGAGCTATGTGAAAAAGGGTTGAAAACATTAGTCTTAGAACGAGGCCCCATGATTAAACATATTACAGACTATCCTACAATGAATATGGATCCTTGGGATTTTGAATTTAAAGGACGGCAAACTAGAGAAGAAGCAAAGCGTCAAGAAAAACAGGCAAGAACGGGCTATGTTACAAAAAAAGAACATAGTCATTTTTTTGTTGATGATATTAAGCACCCTTATAATGAGGTTAAACGTTTTGATTGGATAAGAGGCTATCAGGTTGGGGGTCGTTCCTTAACATGGGGAAGGCAAAGTTACAGACTGAGTGATATAGATTTTGAAGCAAATAAAAAGGAAGGAGTAGCAATAGATTGGCCAATTAGATATAGAGATATTTCAAAATGGTATGATTATGTAGAAGAGTATATTGGAGTTAGTGGTGAAAAATTAGGTTTACCCCAACTGCCTGATGGTATTTTTAGTCCACCGATGGAATTAAATTGTGTTGAAAAACATTTAAAAGAAAATATTGCAGGTAATTATAATGATAGAGTTCTCACAATTGGTAGAACTGCACATATTACCGGAAATAAACAACACAAAGGAAGGAGTAATTGTCAATATAGAGATAGATGTATGAGAGGTTGCCCTTTTGGCGCTTATTTTAGTAGTAACTCTGCTACTTTACCGGCCGCAGAAGCTACAGGAAATATGACACTAAGACCAAACTCAATTGTTCAAGAAGTTATTTATAATGATCAATTAAAAAAAGCCACCGGTGTTAAAGTTATAGATGTTGAAACTAAAAAGAAAATGATTTTTAATTCAAAAATTATTTTTGTTTGTGCTTCAACCGTTCCAACCACTGCAATTCTAATGCAATCTAAATCAAAAAGATTTCCGAACGGATTAGGGAATGATTCCGGAGAGCTAGGACATAATTTAATGGATCATCATATTAATGCTGGTGCCTTTGCAAAAGTAAAGGGTTTTGAAGATAAATATTATAAAGGAAGAAGGCCAAATGGATTATATATACCTAGATTTAGAAATTTAGGTGGCAGTAAAACAACGAAAAAATTTTTACGAGGGTATGGTTATCAAGGTGGTGCCGGTAGAGGAAATGTTTCTGAATTTGTTGCTGAAGTAGCTTATGGAGCAAATCTAACTAAAAAAATATTAGAACCAGGTGATTGGAAAATTTCATTGGATGGATTTGGTGAATGTTTACCTTATCACGATAATAAAATGACTTTAGATTATAATAAAACAGATGAATGGGGTTTACCTACCGTGACTTTTGACGCCGAATGGAAAGAAAATGAATTAGAAATGCGAAAAGATATGATACAACAAGCAATTGAAATGTTGGAAAAGGCCGGTTATTCTGATATAACATCAAGAGATGATGTAGGGGCACCTGGAATCGGGATTCACGAAATGGGTACTGCTCGTATGGGTAGCGACGCGAAGACTTCAGTTTTAAATGAGAATAATCAAGTGCACGGTGTACCTAATGTTTATGTTACGGATGGTGCATGTATGACATCCGCAGGTTGTCAAAATCCATCTTTGACGTATATGGCTTTGACAGTTAGGGCAGCAAATCATGCCGCAGAACAATTCAAAAAGATAAAAGCTTGATAATTATGGATAGAAGAAAAGCTTTAAAAAAATTAGGATTATCGTTAGGGTATGTTATTGCAACTCCAACTGTTATTAATATTTTGCAAAGTTGTAAGAATGAAACTCAAGCTGAAAGGCTATCGGAATTCTTTTCATTAGAAGAAGGGACTGTAGTTAAGAATCTAATTGATTTAATTTTACCTAAAACCGAAAACTTACCGGGAGCTATTGATGTTAATGTGCCTCAATTTATAGATGCTTATATTAGTAAAGTCTCAAGTAACGATGAACAAGTTTATCTTAAAAAGGGTATAAATGCCATCATACATATGCTTGGTAAACCTATAAAAAATTGTAAAACTGAAGATTATGATGCATTGTTGGCAAAATTTTTAAAAGCTGATAAGTTAACGTTGGAACAATATTCATCTAATGAAGAAGAATCGCTGGTTTTAGAAACATTAGTTAGCTTTAGAAGTGCAAGCATTTTTGCATATAGAGCAAGTGAGAAAATAGGGGAGGAAGTATTGGTATATCTTCCTATACCAACCGAATTTAAGGGGTGTATTACTTTAGAAGAGGCAACAGGTGGCAAGGCCTGGTCATTATAAAAAATTTACCTAACCAATATTTATATTATTTAAAAATATGAGTTCGACATAGTGAAAGGGTCAATAAATGGAAAATACAATCTTAAAAGTTGTTTTGTCATTCCAGCATTAGCAAAAATGACAAGGGTTTGAAAAATAAAATAATAAATGATGCTTAAAATAGTCTGTTTCGGAGAAGTTTTATGGGATATATTTCCAACATATAAAATAATTGGTGGCGCACCATTAAATGTCGCGCTAAGACTAAACTCATACAATGTTAAAACAAATATAATTAGTCGAATTGGAAATGATATTAATGGAACAGAGATTCTAAAATATATTAAAGAAAATGGAATGGATACAACTACCATTCAAATTGATGAAACGTATAAAACAGGTTGCGTTAATATTATATTAGATGAGAATGGTTCTGCATCTTACGAAATAGAAACTCCGGTTGCCTGGGATAAAATAGAAGTTACAGATAAGAATGTAGCAATCGTAAAATCATCAGATGCTTTTGTTTATGGAAGTTTAGCTTGTAGAGATAATATAACAAAAAATTCTTTGTTGCATTTATTGAAGCATGCTAAGTATAAGGTCTTTGATGTAAACCTTCGACCACCATTTTATTCAATGGATTTAATATTAGATTTAATGAAAAAAGCTGATTTTATTAAGTGCAATGATGAGGAATTAATAGAAATATGTAATGCTTTGAATTTTAGATCAGAATCAATTGAAAACAACATTAAATCTCTTTCAAAATATACGCAAACAAACCAAATATGTGTTACTTTGGGGAAAGATGGTGCTATTTTTTATAATTATGGACAATTATATACTAATAAAGGATTTAAAGTAGAAGTTAATGATACAGTAGGGGCAGGCGATTCTTTTCTTGCAACGTTAATTAACAGCCTCTTACTCAATTCAAAACCGATTGAGGCTTTAGATATTGCCTGTGCAACTGGAGCTTTGGTTGCGAGTAAAAAAGGTGCCAACCCAATACTTAACAATATTGAAATTTTAAAATTAATGAAATAAAGAGGTAATTAAATTGGTAATTACTGAATTACGCAAACGTTTTCGTAATTAAATTGGCAATGTACTTTGTTTATGTAGTTTAATTTAATGTATATTTATCGCCGAATTATATATTGTTTTTAAAAAAAACTAAAAGATTATGCATTAAGCAATCTTTTCTCCTAATCATTTAATATAATTCAAACTAATTTAAACTAATTTAAATAATTATGAAATTCAATTTACTCAAACATTTAATGTTTTTTGTTATTATGCTATCTAGTAGTATAATATTTGCACAGACAGTAACTGGGACAGTAACAAGTGCTGACGGTCCATTGCCGGGAGTTAATGTTATTGAAAAAGGTACAACAAACGGGGTTATAACTGATTTTGACGGTAATTACTCAATTTCAATTACATCTTCAGATGCTGTACTTGTGTACAGTTTTATTGGCTTTATTAGCCAGGAGGTTACTGTGAACGGACAAACAACGATCGATCTAACGCTCGTTGAAGATTCTCAGGCTCTAGATGAGGTTGTAGTCGTTGGTTACGGATCTGTTGTAAAGAAAGAAATTACAACTGCAGTTACAAGTGTTAGCGCCGAAGATTTTAATCAAGGTGTTATTAGTGAACCAACACAATTGCTTCAAGGTAAGGTAGCGGGACTTAGTATTTACAACAAAGGTGGTAACCCCAATGACAATGGTACTATTCGTTTGAGAGGTATTTCTACTATTGGAGGAAATACACAACCTTTGGTTGTTATTGATGGTGTACTTGGTCAAGACTTAAATAATGTTGACCCTAGTGATATTGAAAATATTACGGTATTAAAGGACGGATCTGCTGCGGCAATTTATGGTACTCGTGGATCTAGTGGTGTTATTTTAGTTACAACCAAGTCAGGAAAAAATGGCCAACCTTTTTCGATTTCATATAATGGACAAGTTTCTTCTGCATTTATTGCAAATGAAATTGAGGTGATGAATAGAGATGAATTTCTCGCTGTAGGTGGTAGTGACCTTGGTGCTGATACAGATTGGGTAGGTGAAGTAACTCGTAATGCTGTATCGCAAGTTCATAATATAGCTGCTGTTGGAGGAACTGATAATGCAAATTATCGTGTGTCGGTAAACTTTAGAGATACTGAAGGGATTTTAATTAATTCTGGGTTTGATCAGTTCAATGCCAGGACTAAATTATCTGGTAAGATTTTAAATGATAAGTTAAAAATCGATTTTAACTCTTCATTGACGCAACGCGACAGNGACTTNGGNTTTAATGAAGCGTTAAGATATGCTGTGCTATATAACCCAACTGCGCCTATCTTTGGTTCAGATGCTCCGTTTGCATTTAATTCAGATCAATTCGGTGGTTATTTTGAAACATTAGGTTTATTCGATAGTTTTAACCCGGTTTCAATTGCTGAACAGAATAAAAATTATGGGACACGAAGTACGATAAACTATAGTTTAGATTTTAGATACACATTTACAGATGAATTATCTGCTAATCTGAGTGTTGGAGAACAAAATATAAAAACTACTAATAGACAATACTATCCAACTACAGCTTTCTTTAGAGGTAATGCAGTTAGTCCTTTTAGAAAAGGAAGAGCAGACTTCTTTAATAGCGAAGACCGCAATAAAACATTGGAATTGTTTGGTACATATA
>JGI24023J19991_10002125_pt1 | contig 14650 bp, 12 predicted proteins | sample Cruoilmetagenom1_FD_19991 | JGI IMG/M metagenome (IMG submission 19991) | reverse complement strand
CCGTCGCGACGCCGGCTTGTTCCGCCACAAACACGCGGTAGCGCTTGAAACGTTCGAGCCAGAACGACTCATTCGCAACGCCCGGCGCCCAGGCCTCGATCTGTTGCGCGCTGTAGTCGCGTGCATTGACCCGGTGTACGGTGTCGTAATACCTCCGCGCCACGGCGGGAATGTCCGCCTCCCGAGACTCCCGCACCTCCATCTTGTGCCGCTTTACGTTGCCTTTCGACATTGCGGCGCTCCGCGGGAGTGAGTGACTGGTTGGATATCGACTGTTTGCTAACACCGAAAGCCGTTATGGAAATCCATATTTATAATCTCCACCCGGCTATATAATCGCCTTGGTCGATCCCGCATTGGCGTGGAAAAGGGGGAAATAATGAAAACCATCGCATACCTGTCTCTGATAACCGCCCTCTGTGTATCCGGCACACGAGCGGCTGCCGCGGACAATCATGACCTGGAGGATCTGCCTTGGGAAACCGCTTACATAAACCTGGGCTATTATATTGCCAACCTGGACAGCAGCTTTCGTGTCGGCGGCGATAATCTCGGAGTGGGCATCGATATTAATGTGGAAGAATTCCTGGGTCTGGAGTCAACGAATACGGCATTCAGAATAGATGCCGGATACCGCTTCGGCAAACGCCGTCGGCACCGCATGGATTTCAGCTGGTTCGGCTTCGATCGTGACGCCGTAAACACCTTGGATCAAACCATAGAGCTGCCCCCGGAATTGGGCGGCGGCACCATTGATGCCGGCGCAACTGTCGGCAGTATTTTTAACTTCGATATTGTCAGCGTAAAATACCGCTACTCATATGTCCTCGATGATCGCATCGACCTGAACCTCGGGGGCGGCTTGTATGTCATGCCGATCAAATTCGGTGTCCGCGAGCTCAATAAGGAGGGTATCGCGGAAGATATCACGGCGCCGCTGCCTGTAGTCACCATAGGTTTCGACCTCGCCGTCACACCGGAATGGCACTTCATGCAGGGCCTTGACATGATGTACCTGAAGCTCGGGAATTTCGAGGGCCGCATCACTAGTACAAGACTCGGACTGGAATACCGGGGCTGGGACAATGTCGCCGTCGGAGCGGGCATCGACGGTATATTGGTCAAGATCGACGCCGAAGACGAAACCGATTATCCCGGCATCGACTTCATCGGATCGGTCAAATTTTCCTACTTTGGTCTCCAGACGTATATCAAGTTTTACTATTAGATTGTTTATTTCCTGACTTGGCCGGCTGGCGGCCGCTGAACAGCGGCGGCAGAACCGCGCTCCCGTCTATCTGTTCGGGTGGAACGTGAAGGTCTGCCCGCCGATTGCCGCCTCGTACATCAAACCACCCTTGGCCATGGTAAACACGGCCACCCCGTGTTCGTACGCGGCATCCGCGGACGCACCCGCGGTGACCGCAACCGCCGACACCTGCGCCGAGAATTCCAACCGGTTACTCTTGAAGCGATCTATCGCATTCGGGTTTTGAAAAAAAATGATTTCGCTGTAGGCCTGGCCTCCCAACTGAAAGCCGTAAGTGACCTGCGTCAGCTGCGCCGTCCCGATCATCCGCCCTTTCTCATAGACCCTTCCTTTGCCGTAGGCGCCGCCAATGCCCATCGCCCCTTTGCCGACGGTTGAAAACACCGCATACCCATGGGCATTGTTGAAGAAGGTTTTCATGCCGGGATCCCGTTTCTTGAATGCGGCGATCGTCTCGGCCACCTTTTCTTGTTCTCTCTCCGGCTTCTCGGGGTCCCATCCCGCGCACGAGGAAACACTTGTCAGAGTCGCAACAAAGCCAATAACAAGAGCAAACCTTAGCAATCTTCTCATATCGCCTCCACTGTAATCGCGCCCCGCAGGCTACCGTGACGCCATGAACGTTTACCAACGAGCTTCAAGGTATGGTGTGTAAGAGGGGCTCCCTCCCTGCAACAAATGAGTTGGCGGCCCACTGATTTTCAGGCACATAATGCAAGGCAATGGCCTGTACTGTCAATCACAGACCCGATCGGATGTAACGATCCGCTTTATCCAGATAGTGCTCCGTCGACAGTAGCTCCTCCCGGGAGTAGGTTACCAGCACACCGACCGCGCTTCTGGCCTGCCCGCGCGCCCCTATCTCGGCCTTGACCAGCATGATTTCTTCGCCCTGCGTCGAACCGCTTTGATCCAGCTTGATTCCCATCCGGTTCAGTCGCAGCGTGATCAATCTCAGGCGCAAATAATCTTCCGGGTGATGCAGCACATGATTCACCCGGCGGAGATACCCGTCCAGCGTGCGAAGGTCGGCCGCGGATTCCCGCAGCTCCTGCTCGATGTCCGCCAACTTTTGCTCTGTGACCGTCATCGTGCTTTGCTCTATCTCCCCTTCCCCTGACAGCGCCTCCAACCCGCGCTGCTCCGCCTGGAGCATTTTTAGCTTGACCTTCAGCAGGCTGCGCTGACTTTCCAGCTCCTGCTTGCGTGATTGAAGCGAGAGAATATTCTCTAGCGCACACTCTACATAAATGATTAAAGGCGCGTTCTCTCAGTTCCTGTCTCGTGGCCGCCTCGGTGGTACCCGGTGCGATCAGTCGATGGCCTGAGAAATTAATAGCGATCCGGGGTACGTCCCGCTTTACAATCTCCCCCTCAAGCTCCACCCCGAATACGCGCTTCTCCTCTTTTTCCATGACCAGAAAGGCATAACATTCATTTAAGGCGGTATTCTCCGGATGTTGAAAGAATTCCGTCAAAGGTATGCTGTGACTGAAAACCTCCTGCAGTCGCTCGACAGACGCAAAAAACGCGTAGACATGGGGATCCTTTACGAATGTCTTTCTGCCCATCTCCACGGGCGGCGGAATGGTCTCTACGAGCCGGTGGGTGTACGCCAGCGCACGCGTCACCGCTTTTCGCAACTTTCTCCTGTAGCCGCCAATCAGCCGTAATCGCGGATCGGTGCCGTCTACGACGCGTTCTATCGCCGCAACAATGACCGACTCGTCAGGCTGGTCGTCTCTGCTTGAGGCCTTGTGGAATAGTAGTTTTATACGTTCAAGCATAATGGTCCCTCGTTTTTATTGGCGATGATTTCTTGTGGCAACAACCCTGATGCCAATCCCCATGCCGCTATCCTGGCGTGAGTCCGATCCCGCTTTTTTGCCCTTGTTGGGTAACCTGTTATATCTCATTTTTTAATACCGTGACTTTTTCTGCTAGAACCTCACTACGAAGTATTGCAGCAATAAGCAATAACTCTTTAGCATCCTTATTGACATCGACTTGAAATCGTTTCCCAAGTTTTGCCATAACCTTTGCGGTTACAAGCCTTTCGCCGTCAAAATCTACGATTAACACTTTGCCGATATCGTGTTCGGAAAGCTGGCCGATTCGCTGCGCCGCGACTTCCGATAAAGTAAACGTCAAAAAGTTGCTATTTTCAGCGTATTTTACCGAAGCACTCACGATATCCTTATCGCTAAACCATATATCTCCTTTTTCAGTACGGCCCACAAGTCTCCCTTTATGGCTTACAAAGAAATCGACGATTTCTCTGACAGGGGCTCCTTTTTCAAATGTGAAAATAATGCGGTCTTGCACAGTTTTCGACTTAACCGATGAAAATACAGCTGCTGGATACTCGGCAAATCTCATCTTGAGTATGCGTTCGATATCTCGCACATTGCTTGATTTTCCCACCTGAACGACAAGCTGTTTCGGTGGATCACTAAGATGCGCGAGCTCGTCGCAACCTGCTGATAACAGCAGAATCGAAAAGATTATCAGCCACCTAGCAAGCATACTGCCCCCATAATATATATCGAACTTGAGCATGCGGTATTGTGTTGCCTAGAGTAAACGGACAGCTTGATCTAGCTATAACGCATTTCCAGTAACAATCGTCGCGAACCGAACTATTTCTACGACGACGATAAATCGAGCGATATAGCCCCAACCTTGCCACCGCGTGTTCCATGCACATCTCCATATCGACACCCAGGAAAAAATCAAATAAGGAACAGGGAGAACAATGAGTATGCCCAGGAAGACCGAAAACCTGAAATCTTTGTCTCCTGGCATTAGATCGGATACAAGAAATGCTATTGCAATCACCGCGGCAACATAGAGAAACGCGCCAACACCGCCTATTATCCAGAATGCACTACCGAGATTGCGTTCTCCCTTCCAATGCTGTTTGATAAAACTGGAGGCTGTGGTCGCCTGTGCGATGCGTGGTGTGTCCGGTCGGGCCGGTACTTTGATCTCCCGAGATCGTAGCTCATTCTCTAAGATCTCACAGGCCATATCGGTAAGAGTCCCCGCCGCGTGTAGCTCTAGCAGCTCATCCGTCGAGCGCTTTTTGTAGTTTTGAATTAGCGTTTCGTTATCTATCGGCAAAACACACCTCGGTCTTTCTGATGTTCCCCCGACATATCCTACAGATTACAGGGATGATACCGCTTGTTAGAGACCGCTATCCGTATATCTGACCAGGCATACGATGACAGCGGCTATTTCTCGNAAGGCTAATGCATCATGCCCACCACAATAGGCCCATAGGATAGAGGCTTAGCGTGGTCCGACCAGAACGGCGCGAAACCTATTTTCCGGCGGCAAGACCGAGGCGGGCCAACAACCATGCCGTCGTTGGTGCCTGCACGAATATTGAGAACAGCACGGCACCGAAGGCGATAGATTGGATCGTCCACCAGTAACTGAGCTCGAGCGGAATCGAGAACGCCAGCGCCAGCGCCACCGAACCGCGCAGACCGGCCCACACGATCACCGGCGGATAGCGTGTATCGAGAGGCTGCTTTAGTAGCGGCTTGATGACGACGAGACCGCCATACACACTCAGTAGCCGTGCGACGAACACCGCACCAATGGCGATAAGCATGGCCAGCCAGCGCTCCTGGAACATGGCCACGGTGATTGTGATGCCCATAAGCAAGAACACGAAGGCATTGGCGAGATGTCCCGAAACCGACCACAACACATCCAGCGTTTGGCGCGATGGAGAATCGAGCGTGCGACTGCAATGCCGGGCGAGCATGATGCCACTAACCAGGGTCGCCATGATGCCGGAGACATGCAGTCCTGCCTCGGCAATCAGGAAGGCGCCATAGGCGGCGAGTAGCGTTATCCCGATCCGGGTATTGATGTCGGATATTGCTTTTATGAGCAGCGCCGCCACCCAACCCACGGCCACGCCGACGGCGGCGCCGCCAAAAAAGACCACGAGGAATCGCAGCACCATTCCCGGAATGTCTGCCTCGGCGGTCGGTGCCAGGGCGATACTGACAAACAGACCGAACAACACAATGGCGGTGGCGTCGTTGAACAGGCTCTCCCCCTCGATCAGGATACTGAGACGCTTGGGCACACGCAAGGTTTTCAATTGCGCGATGACCGCGACCGGATCAGTGGCCGCGAGCAGCGCGCCGGTAATGCAGGCCGCGATCCACGGAAAACCGGTGGGGTGAGCGATACCATAATAGACACCCAATCCCGTCAGCAACGCCGAGGCCAACATGATAACGGTAGCCAGAAACAGAATGGGCAACAGATTTTCTTGCAGCAACTGAATATTGATGCGAAAGGCGGCTTCAAATACCAGGATCGGGAGAAACACGAAAAAAATCAAATGGTGGAAGCTGCCGGCACGAACACCAGTGTCACCGCCGAGGAGGACGACGATCTCGGAGCCTACAAAGCCGACGATCACCAACGTCGAGGTATACGGTAGCCGCAGCCAGTATGACAGTGGCAGACTCAAAATCGCCAGTAATAACAGCACCAGCACAATCGTCATTAGGTACAGTGTGGTCATGGCTATCCTGTTATCGTGTCCGTTAAAGTGGGGGAAGCTCAACCCGTCTCCAGACCCCGCGATACTCGAAGAGACACGATTCAGGTCCACCTAGTAGAAAAGTTTATTGGATCATTAATCTTACACGATGCTTCGGTTTGATGGAGATCATCGAACAAAACTCAATTTCGCGATTATCGGATACCACAAAACGATACTTCTTGGCCAGACTCGCCAAGATATATACTGACTCTGTTATCCCAAACTGTTTACCCAGGCACATGCGTGGCCCTGTACTGAAAGGAATATATGCCTTGTTGCAGAAGTTGTCATTATCCGATGAGACGAAACGCTCCGGCAGAAACGCCTCCGGATCTTTCCAATAATTCGGATTGCGATGCAGCGTCCAGGGAACCACCCAATAGACCACATACTTTTTGAAGGAAAAATTACCGAATTCATGTCCCTGGATACATCTTCGCGGCAGAATCCATACCGGCGGAAAAAGCCGCAGTGTCTCTTTGATGAAATTGGCGGTACAAGGAAGGCATTTAGTAGTCTCTTCTATTCTGTCGTTCTCCGATGAAAAGTGGGCATGGGCTTCGTGATAAATATTTGCCGCATGCCGCTCTTCCAGCGCCAACAGGTATAAACACCAGGTCAACAGATTCGCGATCGTTGAATGCCCGGCAAAAAGCAATGTTTTTAGTTCATTCTTAAGCTGTTTTTCGCTCAACCCGGCCCTCATCGCGCGATACACACAATCGCTTCCGTTTAAGTCACTTTGCCGCGCCGACTCCATGAGAAACGCGTCGAGTTGTTTGTGAATTGCGAAGATCTCCTGCTGCCGGCGCATGGGGAAATACTTAAAAATCATCAAAAATCCTTCTTTGGTCGTAAAATCCAACTTCTCCAGTTCGGTAATCAGACTGACGGGGCTTTCGGCTGTTTTTGATCCAAAAATAAACTGCGCCATGATATCAAAAGCCAGATGTGTCATTTCTATCGATACATCTACGGTCTCTCCGGTACCCTTGATCTTGTCCCATTTCTCCGTCATCCGCCGGAGTACACNAGCCACTGCACCCCCGAGCTCATCGATATGATTGTGATTAAAATACGGCTTGACGATATCCCTCGTGACTTTCCATGCCTGTCCCTCGTTCGTCACGAGCCCGCGACCAATTACGTTACCAAGCAGCGTATAATTCAGAACAGATTTATCAAACAGAAAATTGGTCTGCTTAAGTATGTGATAGGTAAGCTCAGGTTCATTAATCAAATACACAGGCCAAGGCGTTTTGATCCTTACACGTTCACCATGATTCAGCATGATGTTCCGCAGGAGCGGCAGCGGGTTGCGGTATAATGTCCAGAAAGGGATCGTGACGCTTGCTATATTATTCTCATTCGACACTATTCGAGACTCTATATTTGATTTGATATTATCAGGCTGCTTCTGCTATTCTAATTATTTCTATGATCTTGTGCGCCAGCACATTGACGTTTGGCTCAGTCAACATTGTAAAATGGTTACCGGGTACATGCACCACATCAATCCCTTGCGTGCTGACGTTACTCCATTGCTTTTCCAGTGTAGCAGTTGCGACTGGCAAATTAGTATTAAATAGTACGAGCTTGATGTCACTCAACGAAAGACGATAGTTACAGACCGCAATTAGATTCTTCCTGAAGGCATTGATGAACAGTCCAAAATTTCCTGGGTCGAAGTTCCTTGGCAATAAATTTCGCCTCTTAAGCACTTTCATAATTAATTTAAGTTGATACTCCGGCGACAATCTGTTCACCCACCAGAACGGTATCAACTTTAACCACACCGATTTCGAACCTAGCGTCGTCTTCAGAAATTGTGAACCGATCTTGATCGCTTCCTCATGGCGGCCACCAATATCTTTATCCGTGAACCGGACACCCATAAATTGGACTGCGACTAATTTGAGCAGATTTATGATGACTTTCCTGTCCGGAAAAACATCAGCACCGGTTTCAATACCGAATCCTTCGGCGATAAACTTTACTAGCGAAGCAAACGCCTTGTGCTCGATATCGGCCTTGTCTTGCGGGCTAACCGAATCCGTGGATTGTGGTGCATAGGGCAATTCGGTATCGAATAAGGCGACAAAATGAACAGCTTCGCCGGCCTGCTGCAGCTGACAGGCAAGCTCAACGGCGATGATCCCCCCCATTGACCAGCCTCCCAGAACGTAGGGCCCATTTGGCTGTAGGGCGCGCAATTCTTTGATATAATATGCCGCCAACGCCTCGACCGAGGCAATGTCGCGACCACCAAAAAGCGTCGGGTATTGCAGGCCATAGACCGTGCCGGTTGGTTCGAGCGCTACGGCAAGTCGTGCGTAAGGCAGCACATTGCCCCCCGGGGGGTGCACTAACCATATCGGTACACCCGTTGACTGACTGCTCAAGGCAACCACAGAAGATTGTTTTTCAGGAACCCTGTCACGAATCAGCCTGGCAAGACTGAAAATCGTCGGGTTACGAAGGAAGGCAGTCAGTGGGATATCGACAGCAAATTGCCTCTCGATATCCGCCAATACGCTAAACACATCCAGCGAGTCGCCTCCGACGGCAAAAAAATTGTCGTCCAGCCTGATTCCCGTCCGTTTGATTATTTTTTCCCAAATTCGAGTAAGCCTGACCTCTGTCAAGTCATATGCCTGCTCAAATACGCTTTGAAAAAAGGGCGTGTCTTCAGGTTGTTCTTTAAAGCGCGGCAATAATTTGTAGTTGATTTTTCCGTTGGGTAAACGGGGCAGTTCGGGGAGCAGTTGGAACTGTTTTGGCAGCATGAATTGCGGAAGGCGTGCGGTCAAATATTCATATAGCCCATCACGATAATTAATATTGTCCAGCCTGTCGCCAACAAGATAGGCGGCCAATACAGATCGCCCATTCCATTCAAATGCGTGAACCACACTCTCCTGTACAAGTGGATGTGTATTCAGTTGGTTCTCAATCTCGGCAAGCTCGACACGGATACCATTAATTTTAACCTGATGATCTTTACGTCCCAAAAACTCGATATTTCCGTCATCAAGAACACGGCCATAATCCCCCGTTTTATACACAATGCCCGACGTGGCGTAGGAGGCAGGAACAAACGCTTCGTCAGTCAGGTCAGGACGATTGTAGTACCCCGGCAGGCTGAATCCCGTCGCTATACAGATTTCCCCGATCGCGCCCTGCCCGGCCGGAATCCCCTTGTCGTTCATCAGCAATACCTCAATATCATTCATCGGTTTGCCGATCGGGATTGCCTTTCTGCGCTCATCTCCCTCCTGGACGATATAATAAAGCTTGGTCATCACCGTCTCGGAAGGCCCGTATAGATTTACGATCTGAATACGCTTACCATATTTTTCGTGCCATTGCCTGATATCCACGGGAAGGACACGTTCCCCCGCCAGCAGGATATGGCGGACGTCCTCGAACGACTTCCTGGCGGGATTCGCCTGCAGGATTCGCCGGAACACGGTCGGGATTGTATGAACGATATTAACCCCCGATGACTCGATCCAGGAGATCAGCTTGTTTGTATTTAGAACGGTTTCAATGCCGTCAGGCACACAAATTGTTGCGCCGGCACACAACGGCGTAAAGATATCGCGCAAAAACGCGTCATAAAAGGGTTGGGTAAGCTGGCTCACTCTCGTGCCGGCCTTGACCATGAATGTCTCGATCTCCCAGTCAACAAAGTGGGCAATGCCGCTGTGTGTCCCCGCGATGCCTTTGGGGGCACCCGTGGACCCAGACGAGTAATAGACATAGCATGTTTCGTCGGGATCAAGATCGATACCGGGATCGCTCTCATCGGAAAATGAGCCGAATACCTTCTCATCGACGTTCACAACAGTAGTGTCAGTCGACAACATTTCACTGATTTTTGAAATTTCTGCATTATATTTGTCGTCCACCAATACACAGCTGGGTTTGACTTCATTTAGGATGTTCGCCAGGCGATGGCTGGGGTCATGGGGATTTAGCGGGACAAAAATGTTACCGGTACGGAAAATGCCAATCATAGCGGGAATGACCTTCAGCGGATCCACCATGAATATCGCAACAGGTTTTGCGGCCTGTATTCCCCGCTCTAACAGATAATTTCCAAAACGATTGGACTCGGCGTTGAGTTCCCCGAAACTGGTTATACTTCCGTTCCTGTCAATAGCGACTTTATCCGGCATCTCCCCGGCAATTCGCCGCAACCCGCTTGCGACGGGTAGGTGCCGCTTTTCAGTGCTCCGCCCATCCATCAGCCAAACACCGGCATATCGAATTCTTCAAGAAAAATGCCAAATGTAAGCACAACCATTAGCAGGTCGTCTTCATAGGGAATGTCGAGGCTGAATCCCGGTCGGGAATACAGCTCTCTCAAGTATCCGATGCCGTCGGGATCAAAATAACCCTGGCGCTTAATCTGATTATAAGACAGCATGTCGTTAATCCATTCGATATTTAACTTTAACAAATAAGGGCTGCCCGGCGCATGGAAACCGAATTTTTGACGCCTGCAAATCTCCACGGGCAGTTTATTCTGGCCGATCCGCCTGAGTATATATTTCTCCTCGCCATTCCTGATCTTCATATGCCGTGGAATCGTTGCGGCGAATTCGACAAGGTCAATGTCCAAGAAGGGATAACGTATCTCCACCGCGTTCGCCATTCCCATTCTGTCGCCGTGATCGGTAAGAAGGTGATCGCTTAAGCGCAGCTTAAAATCCAGATATGCGCGTTTATCAGTTTTGCTACGGCCGGCTAAGTAACGCTTATCAACAATATCGAAATTTAAGCAATTGAACTCCTCAAACAGCGGGGCCAACGATCTTGAATACAAAGATGACCTCAGTGCGTTATGTTCCGTATAGGTCTTTTCGTAAAAAAATTCACTGTCGCCCCACAATCTTTCCCTGCACTCCTCTTCCAGCGCCTGCGCCAGTATATTGTCGTTGTTGAAGTTTACGCCCTGGTCGTCGAACCGATATCCAACATATCCCGAGAAAAGCTCATCCGCGCCCTCGCCTGACAACACCACGCTAACACCGCTGTCCTTGACCAATCTGGACAGCGCCATCGAGCAGATGTTATATGACTCCTTTACGGCGCACTCGCTGTGATACACCATTTTTCTCATTAAATCATATGATTGGCTTAGGTCAAATCGCAGGCTGGTATGGCTCGACTTTGCCTGCCTGGCCAACAGCGTTTGATAATACGATTCATCCTGCGCCCTGTCTGGAAACGACACCGAAAACGAAGTGAGCTTTTGTGGCGGTTGCAAATCACCAATGTAGGATAGAATCAACGATGAATCCAATCCTCCGCTTAAATAGCTGCCAACCGGGACATCGGACTGGAGGCGATATCTGACTGAGCGCGTCATAAGCTCATCGAGCCTGTCGATATATTCGGTATCTGGTCTTGAGGCCGGATATTGCACCGGATAGCTCAAGTCCCAGTATTTACGCGAAGTAATATTTCCGCCGGCAACACGGACATAGTGCCCGCCGGGCAGGCTGCTTATGCCTTCAAAGAGCGTCCATGGACTGATCAGGCCGGGAAAGGTGAACAGCTGATCAAGCCCGGTAAGGTCAACGCGTCGATTTACCGATGGATGTTTTAATATGCCTTTGATTTCGGAAGCAAACACCAGATAATCGTCCGCCACAGCGTAATAAAGGGGGCAAATACCAAACTGATCGCGGGCCAGGTACAGTTCATCTTTTTTCTTGTCGTAAATAACAAATGCAAACTGTCCGTTTACCCGATTAATAAAATCGATACCTTGCTCCTGATACAGGTAAATCAATACTTCCACGTCAGTTTTTGTTTTGAATGCTATATTCTTGTTTCTTAACTCCTGCCTTAATTCCCGGTAATTATATATTTCTCCATTGCATACCAATACAATCGACTTGTCTTCAGAATAAAGCGGCTGGTCCCCTGTAAATAAATCGATGATTTTCAGTCTGCGAAACGCCAAGGCGATGGATTTATTTACATAGAAACCGGACGAGTCAGGCCCTCGATGAATGAGGGCCTGACTCATGGATTCAATAACCGGGCGTTCCGCTCTCCGGTCTCGCTTTAGATCAATGTAGCCCGCAATGCCACACATACGTTTCAGGTAACTAACGCCTTAGTATTCCAAGACAACCCGGGTGGATTATCATTCGACAAAACTTATCACATGTTCAAGCTGTTGAATCCAACCCGCCAAATAGCTTTGATCGGCGGTGAACTCACCGGACAGGATCGGCGTTTCCCAACCGAGNCCGGCCGCCANACGGTAGCGTCCTTGCAGCGTACCTTGCAGGTCCAGNGAGAGCCCGAGCTCAATGTTTCCCTCATAGTTTTCCCAGGAAATACTAGCGTCTTTGGCACCAAGCGCATGGTCAAGACTTCGCATCTCACTAATCAGTGCTTCTAACTCCGACCCGAGCATCGAAAACCCGTAGGTACCTGTAAAAGGTCCGGCGTTAACGTTGGCGAAAACTGAAAGCCATCCCTCTTCATCAGGACGAAAAAATTTCAATCGAAGATCCAAACCTTCGACCTTGATGTGAAACTCTTGCGCGTTACTTGACATAAAAATCGTCCAATTGGTTTAAGCATAGCAGTGCCGGAGCCTTCTCCGGGATGGGCTGTAAACGAGAGTCTTCGAATCATCGGTCCTGGGCGCGCAAGTGACGCCCAGAACCTTTTCATAATATTCCTTCGCTATGGTTGACCGCGGTAACCATAATTGGTGAATTGTATTTCTATTTTAAAAAAACTGGGCACCTAGTGTTTGAGATAACCAGACCGCAAAAGCACAGCGCTTGATGGTTCAGTCGATTGATTTGTTGGGCATCCTTGGCTCATGTCGTTCCGTTCAGACTGGAGTCCACCGACTGGAACTGGACTATCGCCGTCTGGAATGCTCGCAATGCTTCGCGAAGCGCCGTTGAAATGCGTGAATCAGAAACGATACCCGCTTCATCGAGGTTGGAGCCAAGTATCGGTACGGTGATCGAGGCCCCTTCAACGATCCGGGCAGACATGACAGTGATTATTTCTTTCAGGGACGTTTGCGCGTGAACGGCCCGTGGAGACGCATTAAGCAAAGCGACTGGCTTGTCGACGAAAGCCTCACATCCGACCATCCAGTCCAAAGCGTTTTTTATCGCGCCGGTGACTCCATGCGCGTATTCCGGGCTCGCAATCAAAACGCCGTCTGCCGCCAAAAGTTGGGTGCGAAAGTTTGTAACCACGGGTGGCTCAGCAGCCTCCATGTCAGGATTGAACAGTGGGAGCTTGCCAAGATCGCCAAACAACTCAATAGAGATATCCTGGGCAACCAGGCGTGCAACGGCACGCAGCAGCGCAGTATTGATCGATGCCGCTCGAAGGCTACCTGAGATGGCGAGGATTTTCGTGATTTTCAACGTTCGCTCCATACCTACGGCCTGACTCTCCTTAGTGAGAGTGGGAATACGTTACCGGTTGTACTACGGATCTGGCATCAAAGTCCATCTCCTTTCTCCACATAAACAACCACTTGTCAGTACTTCTTAATACATCGTCGTGGTGTCCTGGCCGATTGAGGACCGGATCCCGTCAGTGGCGCTTACATCCGTCAATACCCAAGCCGGACCGCGCGGCATAGAAGGCAGATGCACCCTCCAAGCGGCTGTCGGTCCATGCCCTGTCCCTCATCTCGCCGACTGGTCTATTTGCATGATCCCGAATGTATTTCCTTCCGTATCCTTGCACATGATGAGATAGCCGACACCGGGGATGGTTTGCTTCGTCTCCCTGATTTCACCTCCAGAGGATTCCACCTTTTTGGAAAACTCATCGACCGATGACACATCGAAAATGACCGCAGTTGTATCCGACGGTTTGATTCTCGCCGCGACACCACCGGTAATGCCCGGGTCCGTCTCGTCGCCGGTCGTCATCAACCAGTAGTCTGAAGGACCTGACCATTTCTCGACCTTCCAGCCGAAAACCGTGTTATAGAATTTGGCGGCTCTTTCCGGGTTGTCTGCGCTGAGGTCAAAATGGATCACACGTGCCATATCATCACTCCTTTAATCTAAGCGTTGCCGAATCCGGCTTGTGTTCATAAAAGATACCGCCGCCCTCTTCTTGGTACTCCTTTACCCAACTACCGGGTATGTGGAATCACACGATACCACCCCGATAATCGATTTGCTTGATCTCATGGTTCACTGTGTTGTCATCGGACATATGGCTACACCGCTATGGTCGCTGTATTGAACGGTTATCCGGTTAAAGTATAAGGCATTATTCTGTTCACTTTGCCCCTGTTTGTGCGATGTGATGCGGCCGCGCTACCGATCGAGGACCGGACCCGCCAAAGAATTTTACACCCGTCAGCGTCCGCCGCAACGCCCGATCCCTCCGGCCAGCAGCTCCCGCGACCAGCCGCGGGCGCAGCGAAGAAGCGCAGTTTCTGCACATGGACTTAACGAATCCGGGGTTGTTTTTGAATTGGTGTTGGCGTGATGAAACCTCCTTTCCTGCAAAAAGGTTTTTTTCCGCCCACAAAAAATGCGTCCCCACATATCGGCTTGCAGGCACAACCCCAGTCGGTCTATAGTGAAACCCCGCCAGACACGCATCTTGCGCGGGTTGCGGTAGGCTCCACTTCGATTTCCCACTCCAACAAACCGGGGAGCATATGGCACACGATAGCGCAGCTGTTTACCTTCGCTCGATTAAGGAGCCCGAGGCGTTCTGGGCACAGGCGGCCGAAGACCTGCACTGGGAGCGCAAATGGCAGCGGGTCCTGGATGACTCGC
>JGI24023J19991_10002124_pt1 | contig 14652 bp, 12 predicted proteins | sample Cruoilmetagenom1_FD_19991 | JGI IMG/M metagenome (IMG submission 19991) | reverse complement strand
CATAATAAAGTAGAAGGTGCTAGTGAATTTACAACACTTTTTTACATCCCTAAAAAAGCACCGATGGATATGTATAGACAGGACTACACACCAGGTGTGAAGCTTTATGTGAAGCGTGTATTTATTACTGATGATGACAAAGAGTTGTTACCGCCGTATTTACGTTTTGTAAAAGGTATCATTGATTCTGAAGATCTACCACTGAATGTAAGTCGTGAGTTACTGCAAGAAAATAAGATCTTAGCAAATATCAAACAAACTTCAACAAAAAAGATACTTCAAGCTGTTAAAAAGTTTAATGATGAAGATTCAGACATTTTTGTATCACAATACAACAGAATGATGAAAGAAGGAGTCTACACAGACCATGTGAACAAAGACCTTCTACTTGATATCGTAAGATACAAGTCTTCCACTGAAGATGGGTTAGTGAGTTTTGAATCATACGTAAGCCGCGGTGACTCTGAGAAAAAAGAGATCTACTACATTACAGGAGAAGATGAAAAAGTACTTAGAAATTCACCTTTACTTGAAGCCTATACTAAAGCTAACATAGAAGTGCTCATTATGGATGATAAAGAAGTAGACAGCATTGTTACACCAATGATAGGTACGTATAAAGAGTGGGCGTTAAAAGACATTACTAGTATCGATGCACCTGACTCTAAAACAGAAGAAGAGAAAGAAGAAGTAGCCAAAGAGTTTAAAACCTTAACAGATAAGATCAAAGAGGTTTTAGGCGGAGAGGTTAAAGATGTAAAAGTGTCAACACGTTTAACATCAAGTCCATCATGTGTCCTTAAAGATCCTAATGACCCTATGGCTCAAATGGCACAAATGTTTGCACAAATGGGTGAAGAGATGCCTGAAGCACCACTTATCTTAGAGATAAACCCTGAACATGAGATGGTGAAAAAGTTAGATGCATTAGAGGATGATACACTCTTTAATGACGTAGCATGGATACTGCTTGATTCTGCGAAACTTTCTGAAGGTTTAGAGCCGAAGGATAAAGGGGCGTTTGCAACTAGAATTGCGTCTTTGGCAACAAAAGCATTGTAGTCATACTCATGATGTACAACTAAGTATGTACATCATGATAATTTAGGCTTTAACCAACCGTGAGAAATCATCAAAAGGCATAGGCTTATGTGCATAATTACCTTGGTAATGGTCACACTTCATATCTATCAGATGGTTTAACGCCTCTTGATTTTCCACACCCTCTGCTAATACATTTAGATTAAATTTATGTCCTATGGCAACCACAGTTTCTACGATGGTTGCATCCCCTTGATCATTATTCATATTCATCACAAATGACTGATCTATTTTAATGATATCTACAGGAAGCTCTTTGAGGTAAGAGAGTGAAGAATATCCTGTACCAAAATCATCGATAGAGAAGGTAAATCCGAAGACCTTAAGGTCTTTTATTTTTTGTGCGGCATCTTTTATATTTCGCATAATACCACTCTCTGTTAATTCTATATTGATCCATTCGGGTTTTAGTTTATATTTTTGAATGAGAAGCATGAGCTTTTCTACAAAATGCGGCTGTAAAAAATTCATGGTACTCACATTAATAGCAATATGATCTAAAGGAAAACCATGTTTTTGTTCGCTGAGTATTTTAATCTCTTGAAGGGTTTTATCAAAAATCCACTCTTCTAACTTGAGGATAATTCCACTCTCTTCTGCAATAGGAATAAATATAGAAGGGGGAATCATTCCTTTGGTTGGATGTTTCCATCGTATCAGAGCCTCTGCTCCAATGACTTTATTGGTTTGTATATCTAACTGAGGTTGGTAATAGATAGATAGTTCATCATTTTTAATGGCCTTGTGTATGTCGTTCTCTAGCATCAAAGCTTCTTTACTAGAACTTGTCATACTGGTTTGGTAAAATTGACTTGTTCCACGGGCATTTTTCTTGGCTTCATACATAGCCGTTTCTGAGCGCTTCAATAGATCAAATGCTGAGGCATCACCGTTGTTGAAAAGCATGACACCAATCGTAAAACTTAAGTGATACTCTTCCCCTGCCACATTGAGTGGTTGTATGAAATGATTGTTAATTGTTGTGATATATTTCTCTGTCATTTCTTTTGATTCTGCCTCATTGACATGTAATGAAGGTACAAGAATGACAAATTTATTGCCACTGACACGCGCAAAAATTTCTTTACTTCCTATAGTATTTTTTATACGTTTGGCTACTTGTTTTAAGAGGTTGTCTCCTACATCATGTCCGTAAGTTTCATTGACTTTCTTAAAGTTGTCTATATCCATAAAAAGTAATGCAGCATACTCTTCATACCCATGTTTATCTGCAATAAAGTCTTTGAGGTTATCCATGAGTAATGTACGATTTGGTATGTTGGTTAGCATATCATAGTATGCATTTTTCATCATCTCTTCTTTAGCTGTGACTTCATTGGTCAGGTCATTGATGATGGTGATCCCCCCTGCTACTTTACCATCACTATCCATCATAGGTACAGTAGAAAGGTTTACATAAAGGCTATTAGACCCATGGCCAACTTCATAAGGGCCACGATAACTTCCTGTCTCACCTTCAAATACTTTTTGGTGTTCTAGTAAAATTTTTTCAAAATTAAGACTATGAGGCTTTTTGTTGAGTAAATCAGTTTTATTCTCAACTTTATTCATCTGCATATAATGTGCATTGACATCTAATAATTCAAAGTTTTCATTGTAATAATAGATACCAACAGGGGCACGTTCAAATAAAGAGAAAAAGCGTTCTTTTAATTTTTCATGGGTATGTTTAATGGTCATGAAATGTTGACGATTATGTAGCGAATTATTGATCACTTTTCCATAATAGTTTGCTGTAAGTATCATGATGAGCATAAGCGCAAGGAGGGCATAGGCGATTTTAGTATAGAGTTCGTCTTCCATAAAAAATAGTCGTAACAACAGAGGAGAAAAAGTTGCCAATACATAAGTGAGAAGTAAATCACTTTTTGAGGCCAAAATGCCCATGGTTGAAAACCCCATCGCAAACAAAAAGATTAAAACCAACATCTGGTTAAGTAGTCCAGTTTCTGGGAACATTAAAAAGGCAGCACTACCCCATACAATTCCACCAATTAAAGCATTGGAATAGTATCGGTCAAGCCATATGTCTGCATTTTTTAGTTTGTTATCTTCACTCTCTTTTCTGAACAGATAATAGTGATAAAAACGATACAAAAACATAATAAAACTAATCAAGAGCCAAATGCCGATGGAGAACAAGTCAACAACATTGATCTGAAATGCAGATAAAAGTAAAGCACCAAAGAGATTACCTATAAGCATAATAGGCAAAGAGAGATAGTAAAAACTTAATTTATCATATGAAAGACGTTCTTCGAGGGATATGGTAGTATTATCAATAGCATCATCTAGGTCACTGTTTTGTATTTCTGTATTATTCATTATTTCCCTGCACACCAATAAATTTATTTTGTATGCTAATACTATAACATAAATGTGTTTATATCAATGATTTTATGCTAAAATCTATGTACAAAATCTAAATGCGGTAAGCAAGTAGAAAAAGGAAAATATGTGAACAGTAAGAATTCTCCTCAAAAACGTGCCACACTAGTATCTAGCGCTGTGGCCAGCTTACTTGTTCTGGTAAAGTTGGTCATAGGTGTTACCAGTGGGTCAGTTGCAGTACTCGCGTCTGCTATTGACTCACTTCTAGATATGTTAGTGTCTATCTTTAACTTTTTTGCCATCAAAAAGTCTGAAGAAAACCCAGATGAAGAGTACCAGTATGGTAAAGGTAAGATCCAAGCCATAGCAGCGGTCATGGAAGGGACGGTTATTACTATCTCAGGCTTATATATTATGTATGTCGCCATAGAAAAACTGCTTCAGGGTACGACTACTACTTTATTGACCCCGGCGATTATTGCCATGGTATTTTCTATAATCATTACCTACTTTTTAGTGCAGTACCTTTTGAAAATAGCAAAAAAAACGGACAATATAGTCATCAAGGCAGATGCTTTGCATTATCAGACAGATCTATGGTCTAATGCTGCGGTATTAGTAGCATTAGTGCTTGTCTCTTTGACAGAGATGGACAGTATAGATGCTATTATCGGTTTTGGGATAGGTATTTATATTATCTATTCGGCCTATGAGATCATAGTGGAGGGGATTGAGATACTTTTGGATCGTGCCTTAGAGAGGGAGATGGTGGCCAATATTCGTCAAATCATTGACGAACATCCTGAAGTAACAAGCTATCATTGGCTTAAAACTCGTACAGATGGTACGACCAATTATGTAGAATTTCACATGGTGTTACGACCCAAAATACTTTTACTGGAAGCACACGTTATCGCTGATGAAGTGGAAGATGAGATCAAGCTTTTAGATGAAAAGAAAAGATGGGTGATTACCCCGCATTTTGATCCGTATGATGATGAACAAGTGAATGAAGCGATGCTGTACGGACAAACATTACTTCAAAAAAATAAAGAGGAGTAAGATGCCTATCTATCTGCTTTCTCCCACACCTAAGGAAGGTACTATACACCTTCCGATGATACGTTTTTCTTTACTAGATGTGGTATTAGACTTCGCAGACTGTGATACACTCATGTTTACCTCCAAACAAGCGGTAAAAAGTGCTGAACGACTTAATCCTAAGTGGAAGAATATCCCTTGTCTTGCGATAGGCCAAGCGACTGCAAATGCCATAGTGGATTTGGGAGGGAAAGTGATCTATCAGCCAGAATCATTTTATGGAAAAACTTTAGCTGGGGACATTCTTACAAAGTTTAAGGATAGAAACATCTTGTACCTTCGTCCTAAAGAGGTCTCTTTTGATTCTAAAGCTTTTTTAGAAAAATCAGGCTTAACACTGAAAGAACAAGTAATTTATGAGACATCTTGTGAGTCATATGAAGCAAAATACAAACCTTTGAAAAATGCCATTATCATTTTCACTTCACCTTCAAGCATACACTGTTTCTTAGAAAACTTTGAGTGGAATGAAAGCTACACGGCTGTAGTGATAGGTACAGCCACAAAAGAACACTTACCCCCAAATGCACGTTATGAGGTGGCAGATATCCCACTTATAGACTCATGCATCGACAAAGCAAAAGAGATATTAACTCCAAATAGGTTATAATAAATTTAACCTAGGTGATGCGACTACTGTATATGGGGTCCAACATTAATCTTAGTGGGACATGTAGTCTCTTGGTGTGCGGAGGTTTTCGTTTGAGTATGTGCAACATACGAGAAATCACCCCCTAAAGAGAGACTCCCTCCTACATCGTTGGCTATTTAGGGCCGACTCACACAGAACGCTCACCCGGGGACATTTATTAGCAACGATATTTGCACGCATAGGCTTTCCCAAAATGCTATCGACGAACGGGGAGTTCGCCTTCAAACATTTTGGAAAACCCTCTACGCACAACTCTCGTCACTATAGACGTCCCTTATATGGATATAACTTTTGGAGTAATATATGAACGTACTAATTTTAGGTGCTGGTGGTAGAGAGTATTCTATAGGTTTGGCACTGAGTAAAGATGAGAATGTAGAGAAGATCTATTTTGCTCCTGGTAATGGTGCTACGGATGAGTTGGGTGAGAACTTGGACATTTCGGATTTTGCTAAACTTGCTGACTTTGCTGAGGGCAACGATGTGGAGCTTACCATCGTAGGTCCAGAAGGTCCTCTTGTAGAGGGTGTGGTGGATGTGTTTAAGGCTAGAGGATTGAACATCTTTGGTCCTACAGCAGAAGCAGCGCAGCTTGAAGGCTCTAAGATCTTTATGAAAAACTTTTTAGCCCGTCATAATGTACCGACCGCAGCATACATAGAAACAAATTCTTTACAAGATGCCTATAAATTCATAGAAACACTTGAAGCACCCATTGTTGTCAAAGCAGATGGACTTTGTGGTGGTAAAGGCGTCATCATAGCCCAAAGCCATGATGAGGCGAAGAGGGCAGCTGGAGAGATGCTTTCTGGTAACTCTTTTGGAGATGCCGGTACAAGTATTGTTGTAGAAGAGTTTTTAGATGGTTATGAGCTTTCAGTCTTTGCCATATGTGATGGGAAAGACTATGTTGTACTTCCTGCAGCACAAGACCATAAAAGACTGCTTAACAACGATGAAGGTCCAAACACGGGTGGTATGGGCGCCTATGCTCCTACACCTTTGGTCAATGACGAGATCTACCGTAAACTAAATGAGAGAGTCATAGAACCTACACTTAAAGGTATGGAAGCAGAGGGTATGCCGTTTACTGGGGTACTTTTCATTGGTGTGATGGTAGTAAAAGGTGAACCGATCATCTTAGAGTACAATGTCCGTTTTGGTGACCCAGAGTGTGAAGAGCTTATGCCATTGTTAAAGTCTCCAGCTTCTGAATTGTTTTATAAAGCAGCCACAGGTGACTTAGCCAATGCAAACATCGCGTTTCATGATAAATACGCGGTGGGTGTCGTGATGGCATCCAAAGATTATCCCTATAAAAGCAGTCCACAAGCTGAAATTATCATAGATGACATTTATCATGAAGAGTTAAATGAAAATGCACATATCTCCTATGCAGGAGTCACACGTGGAGATGATGGAAAACTCTATGCTTCTGGAGGTCGTGTGCTGGTGTGTGTAGGACTAGGTGATAGCATCAAAGAAGCACAAAAAAATGCATATTTACTTGTAGGACAAGTACATTTTGTGGGTAAACAGTGTCGTACAGACATTGCCTATCAAGCACTTTAGGGGTAAGTGATGACTGAAGAGAGTACACTACCCATAGCAAGTACAGCAAAAAGAACCTTTTCTTTTGTTATAGATGATTTAGTCATCATTGTGTTATTGCTTGTGATTTTTTATGATCAGTTAATGCTCATAGCCTCACAAGTACCAACCGTTATGACTCCTGAGGCTCTCGCGACCTTTCAAGAAGAGCTCAATCACTTTTTAGCAGATAACCTCTTGATGGTCTTAAGCCTTAAAGTCCTATATCATACGGTGCTGATTTGGCAAAATGGTATGACACTTGGGAAATATGTGATGAAAATAAAAGTGGTAGATGAGTCTGGAAGAAAGGTTACATTTTTAATGGCTTTGTTTAGGGCTGTACTTCGTATCGCTTCTGAAGTGTTGTTTTATCTAGGGTTTCTCTTGGCATTTTTTCTTCCATTAAAGCAAACACTACATGACAAATTGTCAAAGTGTGTCGTTGTAGATGCTTAAAACTTTTTATTTTTCCTTTCTTTGTGTATTGTTCAGTACACTCTCTCTTCACTCCGATGAAGCAAAAGGAAAAATGGAAGTCACCGCGAAGTTTGTCACTTCGACACAAACAACAGTAAAAGCGACAGAGGATGTTTTGGTATATTATGATAATTCAGTTATCAAGGCTTCTTCTGCAACCTATAATAAAGAAACAAAATTACTAGTTTTAGATGGCAATGTTGAGATGATAGGGTATCAAGGCACAAAAGAACATACCAATCATATGGAGATACAGACAGATACTAAAGAAGTACATTTTAAAAAACTTTTTTTGAGCTCTGAAAATGATGTATGGCTTTTGAGTGATAAAGCACATCGTGCAGAAGGGAATTACACTTTAGGAAGAAGTATACTCTCTTCATGTGAGTTAGATGACCCTCTTTGGAAAATGGCTTTTGCCCATTCTAACTATGACAGTGAAGAGGCGTACATGAAAGTGTATGATGCAAAGCTTTATTTTTGGGATATTCCTATTTTTTACTCTCCTTACTTGGCATTTTCGACAAATAATGAGAGAAGTTCAGGACTACTTTTTCCACTTCTAGGATATGGAGATACAGAAGGTTATGTGTATGAACAGCCTGTTTTTTGGGCTATTAACCCCAGTATGGATTTAGAAGTTAACCCTCAAGTACGTACAAGTAGATCTTTAGGACTTTACAGTACATTTCGTTTTGTAGACAGTCCACACTCTTCTGGAGAGTTTAGAGCAGGGTATTTTAATGATTTTAAATCATATCAGGAGCGTGAAAACACAACGGGAAGAGATCACTATGGTGCAGAATTTAACTATAGATCTTCTCAGGTGTTAAGGAAGTATCTGCCTAAAGGGTATACAGATGGCTTATATGTCAATGCGACGTATTTGAATGATATTGATTATTTGAATTTACAAAAAACACATTTAGCCTCTTTTGGGTTAACTCCACTGCAAGAGTCCAGACTTAATTACTTTTTGTACAATGATACACATTATACAGGTGTGAATGCCAAATATTTCATTGATACACGTAAAGAAAACAATGACGATACCTTACAGATACTACCGAGCATACAGTGGCACAAGTATTTAAGTCATTTTGTATGGGATAATCTTACCTATACGATAGATACACATATCAACAGTTTTGACAGAAAAGAGGGCTCAACACTTAAACAAGCAGAGGTTAAAATACCACTTGAGTTCACCACCTCTTTTTTTGATGACTTTCTCAATGTTTCTCTAGGAGAAGAGTTTTACTATAGTAAATTCTTTTTTGGAAACGGCCATTATGCCAACGATACATTTAGTTATTACAGTAACATACATAAAGCGAAGGTATTTACTGACCTCACAAAGAAATATGACAACTTTATCCATGTATTGCAACCTGCTGTTTCATACATCAAACCAGGAAATGAAAGTGAAAACCCTGTTGATTTTGATGCTTTAGATGACACTCAAAAAGAGTTGTTCTCGGTAGGACTTCCTGAAGAGCATTATGCTCTTTCTTTAGGTCAATATTTTTACGATGACAAAATGAGCTTAAAATTTTTTCAGAGACTTTCTCAAAAGTATTATCCAAATCGATCGTATAGGTTGGCAGACTTGAGTAATGAAATGCAATATAACTGGAAACAATGGCAATTTTATAATGATGTAAATTATGCACATGAGTTTGGTAAAATAAGAGAATCTTCTTCTAGAATATCATTGCGTAAACCAGAGTACCATTTTACGTTAGGGCATACTTATAAACAACAATTGGAAGATGATATTACAACAAGACCGGCAAATGATGTAAATTTTAATTTTGGATATAAATGGAATGAGAGAGTGAATTTTGAGGGTGGTTTTACCTATGATGTTGATGAAGCATCAAGTAGACAGTGGAGGGTTGGGGGAACGTATAAGCAAGATTGTTGGAATATGTCAGCATCGATGCGCCAAGATATTACGCCAAGGCCTATAGGGTTTACGAAAGAAAATAGTTTTTACGTGCAGTTTAATTTTGTGCCATTTGGTGGTGTAGGTACGGGAGCAGGAAAATAATGTTAAGTCCGATAGAAGAAATAGAGAACGCATTAGATATTTTGGGTTTACCTAAAGTTATTACCAGAGAAGATGTCAAGAGCCAGTATCACTTTTTAGCCAAAAAAAACCATCCAGACCTAGGTGGAGATGCAGAGAAGATGGAGAAGATCAATTTTGCATACAAACTCTTGATGCAGTACATAGAAGAGTTTCGTTATACTTTTGATGAACAAGAGGTCAATAAACAATTTCCAGGAGCAGACTATGTCCAACGATTTAAACCCTAGTGCTCAATTTGAAGATAGAGAAGATGCTTCAAGCCAGCTCGTAGAGTCCCTTCCTTTAGATCTACTGTCTCAGAATGAAACAGTGATCGTAGGTGTAAGTGAAGGAGGGGTGTTTTTTGCAGATCAAATCGCAAAAAAAGTCAACGCACAAATGGATATTTTACTCACCGAACCCATTTTAGCCCCCAATAATCCTGAATTAGCGATTGCTATGATATCTGAAACAGAAGAGGTAGTGATGCATAAAGCACTCATAGATTCTTTTGGTATCAACGAAGACTACATTTACTCTGAAGCGCACCGTAAATATGAAGAAGAGGTGTTGGCCTATGTCTACAAATATCGCAAAGGTAAGGACTTGGTTTCTCTCAAAGGTAAGTATGTGGTTTTGGCAGATGAATGTATAGAAACAGGGCTTACGATGATGGTGGCTTTGAAGTCTGTCATTGCACGTGGAGCGAAGAATATTTACATCGCCACACCTATTTTAGATAAAACAGTCTATCAAAATTTACTTGCGGTATGTGATGGTGTATTTTGCCCTCATAAGATTCAAGACTATATTTCGATAGAATACTACTATAAAAACTTTGAGTCACTACCTTTTGAAGAGATTGAAAAGATCGTTACTGTACAAATGAATAAAAAAGAACCCCATAAGGACAATGAAATAGATGAATGAACAAACCATAGAGATAAACGTCAATAATCTTCAAGAAAAATATGCATTTAATAAAGTAGCCAAACAAGCTGCAGGTGCAGTTATGTACACACAAGGCAAAGCAGTACTCATAGCAGCTGTAGCCATAGATGAAAAAGCAGTAGAGGAAGATTTTTTACCTTTAACAGTACAGTACATGGAGAAATCGTACGCTGCAGCTAAGATACCTGGAGGCTTTATCAAAAGAGAGACAAAGCCTGGTGACTTTGAGACACTCACTTCACGTATCGTTGACCGCTCTTTACGTCCTTTATTTCCTGAAGGGTTCCACTATCCACTAACAATCTCGATTATGGTAGTGAGTTCAGATGAAAATGTAGATATGCAAGTAGCAGCACTACACGCAGCAAATGCAGCACTTTTTGTATCTGATGTACCAGTGGCTACAAGTATCGCAGCAGTACGTATAGGGACTGAGGGTGACAACCTTGTGATTAACCCAACACTTAGCCAGCAAGCCAACTCTGAATTAGATTTACTCGTAGTAGGTGCCGGTAAAGATGTTGTGATGATTGAGATGCGCACCCTAGCCAGTGAAAACGAATACGGACAATGTGCCAATGAATTTTCTGAAGATGCTTTAGTAGACGTCATAGCTATGGCAACTGAGTCCATAGAAAAAGCTACGTCGGCCTATGTGGAAGCTTTCACCCCTTTGATAAGAGAGCCTTTAGCACTGCCTTTAGCAGAAGAAAAAGTAGATGAAGTACTCTATAGTTATATAGAAAGTAACTATGCTTCAGATGTAGAAAAAGCCATTGCACATATGGCAAAGTCTGAACGTTCTTCTGAACTGAAAAAAATTCGCACACGTATTTTAGAACGTCTTGAGACAGAAGGAAAAGAAGCAGATAAAACGTTAGTTTCTAAAGTACTCGAACGCTACAAAAAAACAGTAGTACGTGCTATGATACTAGAAAAAAATATACGTGCAGATGGCAGAGAGTTAGATGAAGTAAGACCTATAAGCATCGAGACCAACCTTTTACCTTCTGTACATGGTTCTTGTCTCTTTACCCGTGGTCAAACCCAAGCGCTTGTTACCGTTACACTGGGTGATAAAAAAGATGCTCAAATGTATGAACTCATCACTGAGAAGAATTCTCTTTCTGAGAGATTTATGGTGCATTACAATTTCCCTGGTTATTCTGTGGGTGAGGCCAAGTACATAGGTGCTCCAGGCAGACGAGAGCTCGGACACGGTAACCTTGGGAAACGTGCTATGGAACCTACTATCCCTTTAGACTATGATGGAAGTATCCGTATGGTTTCTGAGATCTTAGAATCTAATGGGTCTTCTTCTATGGCAACTATCTGTGGTGGAGCATTGGCGCTTCGTGCTGCTGAGGTAGCAACAACAAAACTTGTAGCAGGTATTGCTATGGGACTGGTAACAGATGGAAGTAAGTATGCGGTACTTACAGATATCATGGGACTGGAAGATCATGATGGTGATATGGACTTTAAGGTTGCGGGTACAGCAGATGGTATCACGGCACTTCAGATGGACATCAAGCTGGGCGGCATTGATATGGCTGTACTTAAAGATGCATTGGGAAAAGCTAGTCAAGGTAAAAACTATATCTTGGCACTTATGGAAGATGCTGCTCAAAACATACAAACAAGTTTGGCACTTCCAAGTACAGAAAACTTTAGCGTGCACCCCTCTAAAATTGTAGATATCATAGGTAAAGCGGGGGCAACCATCCGTGAGATCATCGAGAAGTTTGAAGTGAGCATCGACCTTGACCGTGATGTTGGTGGTGTAAAAGTCTCTGGTGGAGATAAAGATAAAGTCGCTGCAGCCAAAGCTCATATAGAAGGTATTGCTGCAGCACCTGTTAAAAAGCAGATGGAGTATAAGGTAGGAGAAAGTTACGATGGTAAAGTAAAACGTATTGTAGACTTTGGTCTTTTTGTTGAGATGCCAGATGGCTTTGATGCATTGTTACACATTTCAAAAGTAGCTAAAGAACGTGTAAATAATCTTTCAGAGCGCTATAGTGAGGGTGATGATATTACCGTTATAGTCATGGAACAAAAAGGGAAAAAAGTAGAGTTGGCTACACCTGAGTTTTTGGAGTAAATGATTAGGGTGGAGATGATGTCTATACAAATATAGCTTCATCCCCACATATACCATGGGAATGAATAACAGTTAGAACTGTTTTTTATGACTTACAGTGTTTATTGTGCACCGTACTCAACAGTATCAATTTGTTCTGTAAATTGCTCAACATAGAAGGTAATTAGATTCGCTATATCTTCTGGTGTTTTTTTAAGATAGTTGTGTTTGATAGGTACGTTTTGTTCATGTAAGGTTGTCCCGTTTGCCATATACTTCACGTGGATATAGGGGTCACCGGATACATTAGGATTCTCTGTGGTCATTGCAACATCAGGGATGCAGTAACTGAGTTCAATATCAGGATCTGTTAAAACCTTGTCTACAAGGTCTACAACGTTTTCTAATTTTTCTTGAATTTCTTGTGTCATTATCTATCCTTTTTATAAATTGTATTTACTATGTTTATGCATTGCCTCCAGGGAGACAATGCAACCCTTTAACCAAACTCTACGGAATCTATCTCACCTTTAAACGATTCTATAGAAAATGTAATCAAATTGGCGATCTCTTCAGGTGTTTGCTTGAGATAGGTTCTGCCCAAACGAATTTTACGGGTACGTACATTCGTTGCAGTCACAACATACTTCACTAAAATGTAAGGGTCTCCCTCTACATCACAAGTCTCTGTAGTTGTAGCAACTTCAGGTATACAGTATTCAATATCAATGTCAGGGTCAACCATCACATTATTAACAAGTTCAACTACTTTTTCCAATTTTTCTTTAACATCTTTATTCATTATTCTTTCTCCTTAAATTATATATCGTAACCCATCTTTTTTAATAATGAGTAGAAGTGATAGATGATAAAGATTGTATCTAGATACGTACCTTAATCAACCCTTCTTACATATAGTACATCAAAAAAACTTAAAACAAATCAAGAATAAAAGTCATAAGCAAATAAAATAAAAAAAGAGCTTCCATAATCTAAATAGTGCTATAATGCGGCAAAAATATAAGTGAGCACAATAGTATGGCGTATGAAGATGAAAGTTATGCATTCCCCTGGGGATTTCATATAGGAGATTTACATAAAGACAATGGCACCGTCCCTTTATATACTAATACCAGTGATGGTGGGTTTTGTTTATTGTATGACAAAGTCTCAGAGGCTAAGGCTGATAAATTACTTGAGAGTCTTTGTCTAGAGATGCTCTCGACCATGCCTCATGAGAGTTTAAAAATAAACCTTTTTGATTTTGGTAAAAAAAAGTTTTATCATCTCTCACCTTTGCAGTATATGCAACTTTATAAAGTTGCGCATAATCCTACGATGATATCTGAGCTTCTTGAAGAGCTAGAAAAGACTATCGTCTCTCGTCATCAAAACTTGTTATGTTGTAATAGACCAACTATAGATCAGCATAACCAAAAGTCAAAGCTTAAAGAGACGTATCATCTTGCGCTGATCAATTTGGAAAACTTTCCCACAGAAGAACATGAGCTAAGAAGAATCCAAAACTTTGTAGAGTCAGCTGGTCAGGCTGGTGTCTACGTTATAGCATTTGGATATCATGAGATAGAAGAAAGTGAAAGCAAAACAACACAGGCAATACTTCAACACTTCAAGAAGTTAAGAGTCACGGAGGGTAAGTTTGCCATCACTTCAGAGATTTTTGAATTTACAGAACTTTTAGAAGATCACGAGTTTAAGTCGCTTGATCTGAATAAGCCACATTTGATGCAGCAAGTACTTAGCAATGCAGACTTAGAAAAGTATATGGATCCAGAGTCCTTAAAAATGGAAGAGAATACGAAGATTAAATAATAGAGTAAAATGATTTTTTAGTATATATTAAATCATTATTGGTTATAATCTCGCGTTTATAAAAAGTGATCAGTAGGGAAACAGCTTGCATTTATGTGGTTGTTGGTGATGGAGACATCATTTACGCTATCCGAACAGACTTTGAAGACAAATATATAGTCGATGAGACTTAAAACCTATTAAATATAAGGATATTAAAATGAAAAAGTTTTTCTTACTTTTCTTAGCACTTGGTGCTGTTGCATTTGCTGGTGAAGCAGATGGTGAATCTATGATCAAAGCATACTCAGTAGTTGCTGCTGGTGTTGGTCTTGGTCTTGCTGCTCTTGGTGGAGCTATCGGTATGGGTCATACAGCTGCTGCTACTATCGCTGGTACTGCTAGAAACCCAGGTCTTGGTGGTAAACTAATGACTACAATGTTCATTGCTCTTGC
>JGI24023J19991_10002123_pt1 | contig 14669 bp, 11 predicted proteins | sample Cruoilmetagenom1_FD_19991 | JGI IMG/M metagenome (IMG submission 19991) | reverse complement strand
CAAGGGTGCGGTCCGGATTTCGTCCTTGTCGAAGGGCAGTGGCGATAAGCAACACCGGCGCCCAGTAAACCCGGCGCTGCCAAAACCGAACCGATGGTGGGAGAACTCTGCGCCGACAGCCTTCACGACCGCAGCACAGGCTATAACGAATCACAAAAGCCTCATCCAGATCAGGAGGGCCGCCTTTTGGCTTTCGCGGGTAGTTGGCATAGTGCAACGGCCCCCCGCAATAGGGCAGCCCCGGACTCGTGTCTGCTCTGCCAGATCCTGATCTATCTTGTACAAAAGGGAAAATAACGATTTACGGTGGAGGATTTCTGGTGGTATCATCGGCCCTGCCATTTATTGGTTGTTGTGGCAGGAGCCCCCTACTACGGTCTGGCCAAAGAACGCGAGGGGGCTCCATCATTATTCCCTCACCATCCTTGTCCATTTTAAGCTATTTTTCCGGCATTTTTTGTGGCCGCGCTCACTTTATCCGTCCCTCGCCCTCCAGCGGCACCCTCGGCGGAGTGGCCCGCAAAACCCGTGTGACCATGCTGTTATACGAGGCTACCGGATTCGACATCATCCTGGTGGAGACCGTGGGGGTCGGGCAGAGCGAGGTGGCGGTACGTTCCATGGTCGATTTCTTTTTGCTGCTTATGCTGGCCGGCGCCGGAGATGAGCTGCAGGGGATCAAGAAAGGGATCATGGAGATTGCAAATGCCCTGATGATCAACAAGGCCGACGGGGACAACAAGGATCCCGCCCGCCGCGCCAGATCGGAGTATGAACGGGCGCTCCACTACCTGCAACCGGCCACCGAAGGGTGGACGACGCGTGCATACACCTGCTCCTCTTTCACCGGCGAAGGAATTGCCGACATGTGGAAGACCATCGTCGATTTCAGGGAGGTGACGGTGGCATCGGGTGTATTCCAGCGGTTTCGCCGGGAGCAGACCGTGAAATGGGTGCATGACATGATCCGTGAGCATCTTCAGACCCGGTTTTACAAAGATCCGCATATCGTTCGCGTTCTGCCGAGCATCGAGGAAGCGGTGGCAAACGAATGTCTGCCTGCCGTCACTGCCGTACAGCAGTTACTGAACGTATTTCAGAAATCGGTTGTCTTTCGCTGATTTTTCCCATTTCAAAGCGGGAAGCGTCATGCTAAAAAGAAAACTGGAAAGGGCCAACACGGATCTCAAGGTCTGCTTGTAACAAAACGAAGCCAGCCAATTCGATCTTGTTTCATGCTTTTTTGTTGCGCCTTTGTCTTTCTGTTGGATGCCCGATGTTTATCTTGTCCCCCCGGTCCTTGTCTCTGGGTCTTTGTTTCTTCCCGTCCCCTCGTCTTCAAGCGCGCTCAACCATCCGTGACTTCCTCGATCTCGCCTTCCGCATCCAGATAGGCGTCGTGCAAGGTGTCCGGCATATCCTCATCCGCCTGCCACATGCTCCGCTGAGCGGCTTCCAAAAGCTTGTCGAGAATGTTATGCAGGACATAGGGATTGACATGTTTCATCCCTGCCGCCATGGTAGTTGTAAAAATAATCTCGAATAGCTGAACAAGGCAATTTTCATTTCGTACGACACAGCCCACAAGAACCGGGAACGTGGCCGTCGCTCTCAAGCAGCAGGTTTCCTTGAACGACAGAATTCGTTCCACCTTGATGAATTGGAAGAAAAGCATGAGGCATAGAAGGGTCATACATTTTCCTCTATCAAGCGCTCGATATTTAACGCCGCTTGTGGCTATTGCCATAATTTTGTGTATACGGGTAAACGCGGAAAGCAGAGATCTGGGTGAAATTTTGGCACAGGTAGAGCAATACACCCCGGCCCTGCAGGCCGCTCGCGCCAGGACTGAAATACAACTGGCGGAAAAAAAGCGGGCAAAAAGCCGCTATTTCGGTGAGATCGATGCCACGGCCAAAAACAGTAACTATGATTCTGATCGGTTGATCAACCCCATCAGCTACCCGGTTAACCTCCAGCGGCAACTCTTTGATAACAACCAGATTGGTTATGGCCTGAATGCCCGCCTCCCGTTAGACATCAATGGCCGCATCACTGCCGGGGCTGATGCGGCCGACAAACAAACGGAGGCCGCCGGTGCCCGGGAGGGCAATGTCCGACTGCAGCTTCTCCATGGCGCTGCCGATCTGTATCACCGCCTTGAGGGGGTCATCGCATTGGAAGCGGCCTTGCAGAAACAGATTGAGGCACTGACGATGCATATCAACGTCGCCACGGTTTCCATTAAAGCAGGAAGAACCGCCACGGTGGAAAAATTGCGGTTGGTTGCAGATAAGGAAGCCGTGAAAGGAAATCTGGCGGGGCTCATGGGACAGGAGCAGGGGATCAGGGCCAGACTGGCAGCGCTGATGGGAACAGCGTCCTTTTCCGATAGCGTCATTCCCATCCATGATCCGCCGAAAAATAATACTGAAGCAGCTAACGGCATTATGAATCGTCCTGATATCCATGCGTTGATGTTCCAGGGTGAGGCCGCGGATGCAGATGTGAAGGCGGCTGTCGCCAATCGCTTTCCCGAGCTTAACGTAAATGGTTCCTGGATTCAAAATCAGGGATTTAATGGGGAAGGGGATGATACCTGGGCGCTGTTTGTACAACTTCGGATGCCCTTATGGGATGGTGGCGGCCGCAGATCGGCCATAGCTAAAGCCGAGGCCGGCCGCAGGGTTACCCGGCACCAGCTGACAGCCCTGCAGAATCAAGCCAGGGCGGAACTTGTTGCGGTGAAAGCAGACTGGCAGGCGACTGAGATAAGGTATGGGGCCACCGTCGCCTCAATGGATGCCGCCAGAGAAACAGCAAGGATCCAAACCAACCGTTTTGCAGAAGGACGACTTTCTGCAGCCGACCTGGTTGATGCTGAAGCAGCCCTGTCCGGGGCGCGGTCCAGCCATGCGCTGGCATTGACGCACTGGTGGCAGGCGGAAGATCGTCTCAGACATGCTGTTGGTCTGGCGCCTTCCGCTTATCGGCAGGTATTTAACATAAAGCAATGAAAAGCTATTAGCCATTAGCTAAAGACGAACAGCTAAATTCAGGAAAAAATAACAAGAGTAATCCATGGTTGAAAAAAAAAGAAACCGAAATTATCTGCTTGCACTGCTCATCCTGGCGGCCCTGGTTGCCGGGGGCGTTCTGCTGAATAAGAAGCGGACCGCGGAAATTGCCCACATTCCCGCAAAACCGATCACACCATGGGCACTGCATGTTGCCGGGGTGAGCGATAAGCCGGTGAATTCAGGGTTTACTGCCCTGGCAATGGTTTCTACCCGTGAAGCGGTGACCATCATGGCCAGGATTTCCGGCAGAATACTTGAAATGGGGCCACGGGAAGGTATTCGGATTAAGGCCGGAGATCTTCTGGTTCATATCGATACCCGGGAAATCGAAGATGCGGTTAATTCATTAAAGGCCCAATATACGGCAGCTCAGGCTGAAGAAAAACGTACCGGCGACGAACTGATCAGGGAAACAAAACTCTTCAAAGATGGCGGCAGCAGTGAGAGCGCCGTTGAAGTCAGGCATACTGTTTTTGTGGCTGCCAGGCAGAAAGCCAGGTCCCTGAAATATGAGATAAACGCCGGGCTTGTGCGCAAAGGATATGGGAGAATCAATGCGCCGGCTGACGGTATTGTTGCCAAACGACTGGCGGAACCCGGTGATATGGCAGCTCCCGGCCGTCCCTTGTACCAGATCACTGCAAGCACAGGGGCTCTGGCCCGGGTAGAATTGCCCCAGTCCATCCTGCACGAAGTAGATCCCGGCACCCCAATGGTGCTGTATCACGATGGCGAGCAGATCACCTTTCCAATCAACCGTATTTTCCCTACCGTGGACGCACGTGCGCTCGGCATTGCTGAAGCGGATCTCGATAAAATCCCCTTTGGCCTGCCCAGTGGGGGCAGAATTGCCTGTAGAATTATCTTAAAGCAGGTCGGCGACGGCATTCAGGTTCCATACGGCAGCCTGCTGTGCGGTGAAGACCGGCAGCAATGTCGCCTCTTTAAGGTGGTCCGGAAAAACAACAAAGATATCCTGAAAATGGTTCCTGTTAAGGTGAGGCTGCGTGGCCGTGACGGTATCGCCGTTAACGGTGGGCTTGAACCGGGTGACAGCGTTGTCGTGGCCCATGAGAGCGTGTTGTTACAGCTCGGGGATGGTGATCCTGTTACCATTGCCAAAGGAAAATTGCCATGAGTGCCATGGAACGATTTCTGGGCTTTCCGCATGCCATTATCGCTTTGGCTCTGGTGGGCGTAGTGGCCGGCCTGCTGGCTTATGCAACCCTGCCCATGAATCTTTTTCCGGATACCAATCGCCCGGTAATCTCCGTGGTTACCCAATGGCCCGGAGCTGCTGCAAATGATGTGGCCATGGATGTAACGCATCCTGTTGAGGTGCGTCTTTCATCAATTGACGGTGTACGCCGCGTCACCTCCACCTCCAAGGATCAGGTATCGGCTGTTCAGGTTGAATTTGAATATGATAACGATATCGATACGGCTGCCAACAAGGTAACCACTGAACTGCGGCGTGTAAAAAGCGTACTGCCTCCCGGCACTCATGATTCCCTTATCTTTAAAATTACGGATGCCGCCCAGCCGCTGATGGTTCTGGCACTTACCCCGGCTGCGGGAACGAAACTGGATTCGGGACAGGTACGGCGCCTGGCTGAAAATCAGCTGCGGGATAGCCTGCTTGCCATTCCCGGCGTGGCCGAGGCCGAGGTGTTTGGCGGTGACCGGCGAGAGGTTTCCGTATCCCTTGACCGCAACCACCTGGAGGCGTACGGCATAACAGTGGCTGAAGTGGCAAACGCCCTTACCGGTGCAAATGTCTCCATTCCCACCGGTCTGGTGCATCGCAGGGATAACCGTTACCTGCTGACTGCGGAGGCCTTATCCCGCGGTCCCGAAGATATTGCGGCCATTATGGTGGCCATGTCTAAAGGTTCATACGTCAGGGTCGGTGATCTGGGCGCCGTCTCATGGGGAAAAGCGGACGCAACATCGCTCTACCGGGGTAATGGAAAACCGGCGGTAGCGATCTCGTTATTGCGCAGTGAAAAAGGGCATGCCCGTGAAGTGATAGCGGAAATTCAAAAAAGGTTACCCTCCATTAAAGCAAATTTTCCCATGCTGCACATGGAAACAGCGGATACCCAGGGGCGTCTCATTGATTTGACAGTGGATAATATGCTGAGTTCTCTGCGTGATGCGGTGATCATGACCCTGTGTGTTATTCTTCTTTTCCTTGGCAATACCAGGGCATCTTTTATTACCGCACTATCCCTGCCCTTCAGCTATCTCCTGACCTTTGCCGCCATGAAATTTCTCGGGTTTGAACTCAACATGGTCACATTAACGGCCATCATCGTTGCCGTTGGATTGCTCACCGATGATGCCATCGTGGTGATTGAAAATATTGAACGGCGTATACGCGAAACCGGTAAAGCGGACATAAAGATTGCCGCCCGGGGGACATCGGAAATCCTGCTGGCGGATATTTCCGGAACAGTGAGCACCATCATCGTTCTGCTGCCGATTATGTTTATCGGCGGTTATGCACAGACCGTGCTGCGACCATTAACCGTTGTCCTGTCAGTGGCCCTGGCCTCATCACTGATTGTTTCCGTCACGATTATTCCCCTGCTGGTGCCCTGGCTGCTTAAGCCAGGGGCCGCCGATCCCATTGCACGCTTGCTGAGTCCTTTTGAGCGTTTTATTCTTGAACCGTTGAAGGAAGGCTATGTGGCCCTGGTGGACTGGGGCCTGCAGCATCGGTTGCTGGTATTACTGGTACTGGCCGGGCTGTTTGTTTTTTCAGCCCGTCAGATGCCCCTTCTGGGCAGAGATTTAATGCCGCTCATGGACACCGGCATCATATTGGTTGATTTTGAAGCCCAGCCCAATACCGATGACCCTGAAATGATGCAACTTGCCGGACAGGTGGAACAAGAGATCAAAAAAGAAATCCCTGAAAAATGGCTGCTCACCATGTCAACGGTTATCGGGTCGGAACCGGGCGTCAAATCCTTTGGCGCATCCCGCCTGCTGCAACAGGGCAGGGTTACTGTAAACCTGATTGATCGTTTTCAGCGTAACCGGACGATCTATGACATTGAAAATGGAATCCGCACCCGTTTAAAAAAGATACCCGGACTTATTTCTTCAAATGTCACGGAATTCGGCGCCACCCCATTGTCCTCGATCCGTTCCACCGTGGATGTCATGATTACCGGACCGGATACCTCCGTACTGGATAAGCTTGCAGACGAAGTTTTGGCACGGCTATCGGGTGTGAGAGGGCTTACCGGTACGGAACGTACCTGGCAGGGGATGTCACAGCGGATCAATCTTGATGTTGACCCGTCCAGGGCACGCCTCTACGGCCTGACAGCGAAAGATGTTGCTCACCAGGTTGCCTCTGCCGTGGGCGGATTGCCCGGTGGAAATCTTCGGATCACCGGTGAAAACCCCGTTTCCATCCGGGTCCGGCTTGAACCGGAACAGCGCTCTGACCCCGAACAGCTTAAGGCGCTACCTGTCAGGACAAAGGATGGAAAGACAATACCCCTCTCGTCTGTGGCACGACTTGTGGTGGCTTATGTATCAACGGCGGAAACCCATCAGGGCTTATTGCCCACCATCGATGTGCTGGGATATCGGGGCAATATTGCCGTGACCCATCTCCACGATAACGTCAAGGCGGCCCTGGCTGGTCTTAAGCTGCCACGCGGTTATCATATCAGCTACGAGGGCGAGATCAAACAGATGAACGAGTCCTTCACACGTCTGGCAAAATCTCTGGCCCTGGGCCTGGCCTTTCTCTTTCTGATGCTGGCCATTGCCTTCAAGTCTTTTCTCGATCCCCTGACCATCATGGTCAGCCTGCCCCTGGCCGTTATCGGTGCGGCCTGGGCCATGATGCTGGCCGGGAAACACGGCTGTATGCCCTCGTTCATGGGGTTTATCCTGCTCATGGGTATTGTGGTCAATAACGGAATTCTTCTGGTTGATTTCACCAAGGTAAGGTTGCGACAGGGAAAGAACCTGCGTGACGCCTTGCTGGACGCTGTCAGGCACAGAACCCGGCCGATTCTCATGACCGCAGGCGCCTCAGTCGCCGGCATGATCCCCATCGCCCTTGAATGGGCCGTGGGCATTGAACGATTGTCCCCCCTGGCAGTGGTTGCCATTGGGGGCCTTATCGTCGGCACCGTTCTCACCCTGTTGGTGGTGCCGGTCTTGTTTCATCTCCTGGAAAGCGGACGACAGCGAGTCAACTTCTGGTATCATGGCGGATCCGCATAAAAAATCCAGGGCCAGGAATTATGTTCGGGAACCGCAATCGTCATTCTCCATCGATTTTAGGCGGTTTGTTTTTTGGGTAAGTTGAATAGGTGCTGTATGTGGCTGAAGACACATAAAATGCTGAACACAAGCAACGAAAAGGGGTACGGTAAACTCATACCCCCAGGTAGCGGGATTTCAGTCCGTCATNACCCGCCAGTTCGGCCGTGCTGCCCCGCCACACCAACCGTCCGTTTTCCATGATGCAGTGCCGGTCAGCGAGTTTCAACAGGGCGTCGAGATTTTTATCGATAACAAGGATGGCATGGCCGTTGGCTTTCAGCATGGCCAGTGCCCGCCAGATTTCTCTGCGGACCAGGGGCGCAAGACCTTCGGTGGCCTCGTCCATGATAAGCAGTTTGGGGTTGGTCATCAAGGCGCGAACCACGGAGAGCATCTGCTGCTCGCCGCCGGACAACTGGTTGCCATAGTGAGTCAGTCGGTCCGTCAGGCGGGGGAAGATGGACAAGACGCTATCGAGTGTATAGGGTGTCTTCATGCCCAGGCGATTGGCGGCGGTGGCCACCATGTTCTCATAAACCGTCAGATTGGGGAAAATCTGGCGGCCTTCCGGCACCAGTCCGATGCCCAACCGGGCGATGGTATAACCGGGAAATTGATGAATATCGGTGCCTTCAAAGACGATCCGGCCCGAGCGAATTGGTGTCAGGCCCATGATGGATCGCACCGTGGTGCTTTTGCCCATGCCATTTCTGCCCAGCAGGGTGACCACTTCTCCCTCGCGCACGTTCAGGCTGACGCCAAAGAGTGCCTGGCTTTTTCCGTAAAAGGTTTCGATCCGGTCTACTTTGAGCATCCGTTTACCCTGCGTTCAACAACTTCATCCCCTAAATAGGCCTCACGGACTGCCGGATTCGTACTGATTTCATCCGGTGTGCCGCTGGCGATGGCCTGCCCGTAGACCAGCACCGTAATGCGGTCGGCCAGGCGGAAAACTGCCTCCATGTCGTGCTCCACCAGCAGGATGGTGACCTCGGTTTTCAATCGTTGAATCAATTGGGTTAACTCCACGGTCCCGCCGGGCCCCATGCCGGCATAAGGTTCATCCAGCAGCAGTAATTTCGGGTGGCCGGCCAGGGCCATGCCGACCTCCAGCTGTCGCTTTTCGCCGTGGGACAGATTGGCCGCCTGCGTGTTGGCGCGTTTTTCCAGTCCCACACGCGCCATGGCCGGGACAACCCCCCGCCGGATCACGGGATCATCAGCGGCCCTTTTCCAGAAACGGAAGCTGTGGCCTTCGTGGGCCTGGATGGCCAGGGAGAAGTTCTCGCCGACGGTGAGATGAGCAAACACCGAGGTGATCTGGTAAGAGCGCGAAAGGCCCAACCGTGCACGTTGGTAGACCGGCATCCGGGTGATTTGCCTGTTTTCGAAAAAGATCCGGCCGTTGTCGGGAATCAGTTCGCCACACAGCTGGTTGAGCACCGTGGTCTTGCCGGCACCGTTGGGGCCGATCAGGGCGTGGAGTTCGCCGCCGGCCACCTCCAGGGAAAACTTGTTGCTGGCCTGGACGGCACCGAAACGTTTGACCAGGGATTGGACCGAAAGGAGCGATTCAGCCATGGTTGGAGTTTTCTCCTGCGAGCAATCCGTAGATCCCCCGTTTGGCAAACAGCACCACCAGGATTAGAAAAGGGCCTAAATAGACCATCCAGTGTTCCGTATAGATGGATAGAAACTCCTCCATCAGCAGCAGCGCCGTGGCGCCCAGTACCGGGCCGAAAAGCGTACCCATGCCCCCGAGCAGCACCATGACCAGAATTTCACCGGAGCGGGTCCAATGCATCAGTCCGGGGCTGACGTATTCCGTCTGGTTGGCGATCAATGCACCGGCCAGGCCGGCGCCGGCGCCGGCAATGACGAAACAGACCAGCCGGTAACGGAACGTGGGGAAACCGAGGGATTTCATTCGCCGCTCATTTTCTTTGCAGCCCCTGATCACCATGCCGAAGCGGGAATGCACCAATCGGTAGGAGAAAAAGAGGAATGCAGCCAGTGCGGCCAGGCAAAGGTAGTAGAACTGCATATCGTTTGTCAAATCAACGCCGGCAAAGGTGTTGCGCGAAAAGAGACTGATGCCGTCGTCGCCGCCATAGGCCTCCAGGGAGACAAAGAAGTAGTAAAGCATCTGGGAAAATGCCAGGGTAATCATGATGAAATGCATACCGCTGGTACGCAGGCTGAGGGCACCGATAACAGCTGCGGCTGTCCCGGACAATAAAACGGCGGCCGGCCACAGCACCAGCCCGCTCTGGTGGCCGCCGAGCTGAAAGGGCCAGGTGAGAATCGGTGTCCCTTCGCAACCATGAAAGGATAAAATGCAGACCACGTAGGCGCCGATGCCGAAGAATGCGGCATGTCCAAGACTTACCATGCCCCCAAAACCGAGCATCAGATCGAGGCTGACGGCGGCCAGGGCATAAATCAGGATACGGCTGAAAAGGGTAACCAGATAGGGCTCCCCGGCCATGACGGCAACAACAGGCAGCGCGATAAACAGGCCGGCACCAAGGGTGATGGACAGGGTCTTGCGGTTCATGAGGTCCTTATCCATTGGCCGGCAGTAGTCCGTGGGGGCGGTATACCAGAATTGCCACCATGAGAATGTAAACCGACATCGACGCCAGGGAAGCCGCAACCCCGTCGGCATAGGCCGCCGAAAGAAACAGTCGCAGCAGGGTGGGTAGAAAGGCCCGGCCGAGGGTNTCCACCAACCCTACGAGCAGTGCGCCGAGCAGGGCGCCGCGGATGGAACCGATTCCGCCGATGACGATAACGACGAATGTGAGAATCAAAATACTCTCGCCCATACCGGCCTCGACAGCCAGGATGGGCCCGGCCATCACACCTGCCAGTCCCGCCAGCAAAGTTCCCAGACTAAAGACCAGGGTGTAGAGCAGCCGAATGTTCACGCCCAGGGCTCCGGCCATCTCCTGGTTGCTGGCCCCGGCGCGAATCTGCATGCCGATGCGGGTGCGGGTGAACAGCAGGTAGAGAAATACCCCCACAATGATACCCACAGCGATCACGGCGATGCGGTAACTGGGGTAAGGGATGCCGGGAATGAGTTCGATGGTGCCGGCCAGCCAGGGCGGCACATCCATGAATAGGGGCTGGCGTCCCCATATTATGCGGGTGAGTTCATTGAAAAACATGATCAGGCCGAAGGTGGCCAGCACCTGATCCAGGTGGTCTTTTTTGTAAAGTCGCCGCAACACCAGGATCTCTACCAGCATGCCGGCCAGGGCGGCAGCCGGCAGCGCCGCCAGGATGCCCAGGATGAACGATCCGGTCCGGGCGGTCACCGTGGCGCCCACGTAGGCGCCGATCATGTAAAAGGATCCGTGGGCCAGATTGATTACCTGCATGATGCCGAAAACCAGGGTCAAGCCGGCGGACATCAGAAACAGCATGATTCCCAGTTGGAGCCCGTTGAGCAGTTGTTCGATGAATAAGAGCATGGGCCCGTACCGGTTGAATTAATCGCTGGAGATCCTCTTTCGGAAACTGAATGCGTTTATACTGTGCCGGCTTCGCTCCCGGATTGGAGGATGAGAACGCGTCAGGTGCGTCGGATCAGTCCATTTTGCACTGTTCGACGTATACATTTGAATGGTCGCTAAAGACCGCCTTGAGCGTCTTGTTGGTATAATTGCCATCGGCGTCCTTGATCACCTCGCGAATATAGATATCCTGGACCGGGTGTTGATTGGCGGAAAATCCGAACTTTCCCCGGACGGTCGCAAAATCGGCCTTGCGGATGGCATCGCGCAGGGCATCCAGCGCGTCGACATCCCCTCCCACCTGTTTGAGAGCGCTGCCCAGCAGTCGCGCGGCATCGTATCCCTGGCTGGCGTAAAGCGTGGGGGTGCGGCCGTGGGTTTTCTTAAAGGCGGCGACGAACTGCCGATTGGCGGGATTGTCCAGGTCGTGGGACCATTGCGATCCGTTTTTCACCCCGATGGCCGCGTCCTTGACCGCCTGCAGCAGGCGTTCGTCGAAGGAAAATGCCGGTCCGAACACCGGTATGGTCTGATTCAGGCCCGCCTGAGCATATTGTTTGAGAAAATTGATGCCCATGCCCCCGGGAAGGAAAAAGAATACCGCGTCGGGTTTGGCAGCCCGCAGGGTGGCTATCTCGGCGGCGTAGTCCGACTGTCCCAGCTTGGTGTAGACCTCGCCGGCGATGGCACCCTTATAGTAGCGCTTGAATCCGCCCAGGTGGTCCTTGCCGGCCGGATAGTTGGGTGCCAGCAGGTAAACGTTTTTAAACCCGGCGTCGGTGACGTACCTGCCAACGACCTCATCGAGGTTGTCGTTCTGGTAGGCCACATTGAAATAATTCTTGTGGCAACCTTTTCCGGCCAGCAGCGACGGCCCGGCATTGGCGCTTACATAGATCACATCCTGGCGCACCACCTTGGGAACCACGGCAATGGCCACGTTGGAAAAAACGATGCCGGTCAGGATTTTAACCCCGTCGCGCTTGATGAAGCGTTCGGCGATCTGTTTTGCTTTTTCCGGTTTGCGGCCGTCGTCGTCCACGAGTAGTTTCACCGGTACGCCACCCAACCGGCCGTCTTCCTGATCGATGGCTAGCTGGAAACCGTCGCGAATCTCCTCACCGAGATAGCCGGCCTTGGTGGATAGTGTGGTAATCATTCCTATTTTAACCGGTTCCAACGCTTGGGCCGGACCGGCCATGATGGCCGCAATCATCATTAAAACCAATAGTATTCGTTTCATGTCTATCCCTTCACGTCCATATCGGTTGTGGTTTGGCCCACCTCTCATATTCCCACTCTGCGTCGACATTCGGCGTTTCTTCTTATAGAAACATGATGGATTATGCAAGTGTTATTTTTATTTGTCATGGGAAAGCGGGTTGTATGGACCCACATCTCGGCCAACAACCTTCGGTCTTTGGCCTAAACAACGATGTTACGCCGAGCTTGCCAACCGGGAGGCCTGTCTGATATTGTCCGCAGCAGGACGGGTCAACGGGATTTGTTGATGGCCGAACGTAAGGGAACCGGAAAAAATAAAATACACCATCTGACTTGTCTTTTTGTCCGTGTTCGGCGTTGCATCAGGAGTTACAACCAAAAAGGTCGCGTCCCCTGATGCGCCTTGAACACGAACAAAAATCCGGCGCCATCTTGGTGGATTTTATTCCTCCCGTATCCCTAAGGCGATGGGGTACACGGTCAGGCGGTCGGGGAGACGAATTGGTCGAGGACGGAGGAATGGGGATGTTGAAGGGGAAAGATGAATAAAAACGTGAATCGTGAAAGAAAACACGATAACCGCTTTCAGGCGATTATTTTTGATCTGGACGGCACCTTGCTGAACACGCTGGCGGACATTGGGGATTCGGTGAACCGCATGCTGGCGGAATACGGCTTTGCCGGGCACACCATGGATGATTACCGGCGTTTTATCGGCAACGGCATCCGGATGCTGGTCACCCGGGCGCTTCCCATCGAAGGCCGTTCAGAGGAGATGATTGATACCTGTGTCCGCCGGGCACGGGAACGCTACCGGGAGAGCTGGAAAAACAAGACCCGGCCCTATGAAGGCATCATGGAACTGTTGGACCACCTGAGAAAAATAGCGTTGCCGTTGGCGGTGCTGTCCAACAAACCCCACGATTTCACTGTGAGGTATGTGAATACCTATTTTGGTGCCCTGAATTTTTCAGTGGTGATGGGGCAGAACGACCGTTTCCCGGTCAAGCCGGATCCGACCTCGGCATTGGATATTGCCCGGCAGACCGGCCTGCCGCCGTCAGCCTTTCTCTTCGTCGGGGATAGCGCCGTGGACATGCAGACGGCTGCGGCAGCGGGCATGCATTCGGTGGGCGTGGCCTGGGGTTTCAGAGGAGCACGAGAGCTGGTGGAAAACGGCTGCCAGACGCTGGTTAAGCATCCCCTGGAGATCCTGTCCCTGCTTGAGTAGACATCTTTCTTGTATCTGCGACAACCTCGACCATTGCTCAATTCAGGGCCTTGGAAAAAATAAAATCCACCGGGATGACGCAAAACTTTTGTTCGCCTGTTTTTATAAGATCAGGCAAGGCGCGTCGATGGTTTCATACTGGTTGTCTGTGGCCGTCGACGCAACGCCGAACACGGGCAAAAAGCCGTAAGTATGGTGGATTTAATTTTTTCCGAAACCCTTATAAGGCAATTGTTAAAAAATCCAAATTAATTTTTATCTCAAACTGTGACACATAGCGGTTTCGAAGGAGAAAGAGGTGCCTGCGGTTAGAGATCGTTACAAAAATTTTATTGTGCACATTTCGAGAGCACTTTTCGAGTCTCCTGCGCGAATCCCGATAATAGGATTTGCCGTTCTCATTTTTACAGGGACTGCCTTGCTGATGCTCCCTTCCGCGACAAATATGTCCAGTTTTGGATTTGTAGATGCCCTTTTCACTTCCACGTCCGCAACCTGTGTGACAGGTCTTGTGGTCGTAGATACTGGGAATGCCTTTAGTCCGTTTGGACAACTAGTCATTCTATTGCTGATTCAGACCGGCGGGCTGGGTATCATGACATTGTCTACTTTATTTATCTTGATGGCCGGCAGGAAACCCAGTCTTGCCGGACAAATCGTGATAAAAGATACATTCACTCAGAAAGGAGACCGAAGCGTTCCCTCAATTTTGCGGGACGTTTTCCTGTTTACTTTTATTATCGAGGGCATAGGCACGGCCTTGATGTTTTTTCATTTCCTCCCCGGGAAAAGCATAATGGAGGCCCTGTACATTTCGGTATTCCACTCGGTCAGCGCCTTTTGCAATGCAGGCTTTTCACTCTTTTCAGAAAATTTCGTTACATATCAGGCGGATTGGTTTATGAATATTGTTATGTGTTTGCTTGTTGTAAGTGGGGGCATCGGTTTTTTGGTACTTTCCGAGGTAAAGCAACAATTTCCTTTCAACCGTCGAACCTGGTCCCGGTTCAGCCTTCATTCAAAGCTGGTACTGTCCACCACGGCAATTTTGCTTCTCTTCGGCAGTTTTTTCATAATAGCAATGGAATGGTATAATACTCTCGCACCTCTATCCATTCCCGAACGTTTCCTTGCGGGATTTTTCCAGTCTGTCAGCGCTAGAACGGCAGGGTTCAACACACTGTCAATCGGGAATATGGCTAATGAAACACTCTTTGTTCTTATCCTTTTAATGTTTATCGGGGCCTCTCCCGGTTCATGCGGGGGCGGTGTTAAGACCACCACGTTAACCACTTTGGCCATGCTTGGAATTTCACG
>JGI24023J19991_10002122_pt1 | contig 14675 bp, 13 predicted proteins | sample Cruoilmetagenom1_FD_19991 | JGI IMG/M metagenome (IMG submission 19991) | reverse complement strand
CCAGCTCGCTATCCCAATAGAGAAAGTCGCGCCAGCTTCCGTGCAGGTAGTTTGGCGGGAAGGCACGGCCGTTTTGTTGCAGTTGGTGGGTAGTCGGCGGGGCCACCGGGCGCAAGGGGTACATGTGGCAGACCGCGGGGGTGCGGTCGCCCTTGATCAGATTGCAGCTCTGGCACGCGGTGACCACGTTGTCCCAAGTCGTCCGTCCGCCGCGCGAGCGGGGGATCATGTGATCGAACGTCAGGTCTTCTGACGGAAAAGCGCCGTCACAGTACTGACAGCGGAACCGGTCGCGCAGGAAGACGTTGAAACGGGTGAACGCCGGGCGTCGATCCAGATGCACGTAATCCTTGAGCGCAATGACGCTGGGCAGACTCATCTCGACGGTTGGCGAATGCACCTTGCGGTCGTATTCGGAGATGATATTGACCCGGTCCAGAAAGACCGCTTTGATCGAATCTTGCCAGCACCAGAGCGAAAGCGGGAAGTAACTCAACGGGCGAAAATCCGCGTTGAGCACCAGTGCGGGCCAATTTGCCGCCGCCGCATTCACGCCAGGGGTCTCCTTGTGCTGTTATCCTATCTTCCGCGTTTGCGCACCGGATGGCGGCCCCTTGCCATTCGGCGCCTGCATCCAAACATTATGCGCTTGTAAGGTCTAGAGAATCTTAACCGATAGGGAGGGTTTGAGACATGTCCAGCAAGCTCAAAGCTGGCTCATCTATGCCGGAAATATCGTTACCAAAGGCGGGTGGCGGCACGGTGCAGCTCGGCGGGCCGGGCCGCTGGCAGCTTATCGTCGTCTATCGCGGCAAGCACTGCCCGCTGTGCAACAAATACCTGACGCGCCTGCAAGAGCTGAAACCCGACTACGATGCCTCGGAGACCGAGGTGATCGCGGTCTCGACGGACCCGCAGGAAAAAGCGGACGCATTGGCAAGCGACCTGGGCCTTACCGCACCGGTCGGCTACGGCCTTTCGATTTCCCAAGCGCGCGATCTTGGCCTGTACATCTCGAACCCGCGCACGCCGCAGGAAACCGATGCACCCTATGCCGAGCCGGGCACGTTCCTGGTCAACCCGGATGGCCGCTTGCAGATCATCGATATTTCCAGCGCGCCGTTTTCGCGGCCGGATCTGGCCGCCTTGTTACGCGGCATCAAGTTCATCCGCGAAAAGGATTATCCGATTCGCGGCAACGCCTGACCCTGCGCGACTCAGGCGCCCAAGGTTTGCTTGAGTGTAGCGGCACCGAAAGCCATACCTTGCTCGTCTATGCCGTGTCCCAGGCCAGGCCGCGCCTCGCAGTGCACCGGCACATTGTTGGCGCTTAGTGCCTCGGCGCTGCTGGCCATGGCGGAAAACAAAATCACTTCGTCCGCCTCACCGTGCGCCAGCATTACCGGCGGCCGGCTTTTGATTTCGGCGGCGAGAGTCTCGGGTGCGACCAGAGCACCGGAGTAGCCGACCACGGCCGCGCACGGCTTCGGCCGGCGCAAACCGACGTGCAAGGCCATCATGGTCCCCTGAGAAAAACCGAGCAGGGCCAACCGGTCATCGCTGAGGCCGTGGCGCGCTAATTCGGCATCGATGAAGGCATCGAGGATCGGCGCCGCCGTCCGCACACCGGCAAGGATGTCGGCATCGGCCTGACTGCTAAGGCTGAACCATTGGCGGCCCATGGGCGCCATGTCGCACGGAAAAGGCGCGTGCGGCGAGACGAAAACCGCACCCGGCAGAATCTGCCCAAAGGCCGGCGCTAAACCGATCAGGTCATTGCCATCCGCCCCTAGCCCATGCAGCAAGATCACCAGCGCACTCGGCGGACCGCCGGAGGCTGGAGCCTGGCGCGGTCCATCGAGAGCTCCGGGGGCGGTTGGCGTGGTCATGGTCGTGATCCTTTCGGCCAAATCAGCGCGCCCTTGATAAAGCATGGCANTGATTCGGTCACGCCCCGCCTTCCCCGAACTCCCCTGGCACNCCCGGATGNCTGTAGATNTGCCAGAGCAAGCGGGCAGCGGCGCTGCGGTACGGCCGCCAGGGCTCGGCCAGCTCGATCATCTGTGCCCGCGACGGCCGCACCGATAGGTCCTTGAGCCGTTGGGCCGCCATCTGCACGGCCAGATCGTCCGCCGGCCACACGTCGGGCCGGTCCAGGGCGGACATGAGATAAATCTCAGCGGTCCACGGGCCGATCCCCTTAACCTGGACCAATTGAGCAATCGCCGTGCTGTCATCCATGCCCGCCAGACCGTCGATGTCGACGCGCCCGGCCAGCACATCCGCAGCCAAGGCACGGCCGTAGAGAACCTTCGAGCTGCTGAAGCCGATGGCCCGCAGCGCTGTGTCGTCAAGGGCGAGAAACGAGCGAGGGTTCAGCGGCCGCGCCGCCGCATCGAGACGACCGATGATGGCCCGCGCCGAGGCGGTGGAGACCTGCTGCGCGCACATGATGTGCAGCAAGCTGCCGAATCCCGGCGGCCGCCGGCGCACCGGGGGCAGGCCGCACCTGGGGTACCAGTGGGCGATGTGCGGGTCGCGCGCCGCCAAGGCCTCAAGGGCCGGGCGCAGCGCTTCATCCGGTTGGGGCTTTTCGGCCATGGTCAGACTATGCTCTCATACCAATGATCGGTGATATTGACCCATTTGATGGCGGCGCAACGGCCTTCCGGGCAGGCGCGGTGCGCAGCGCGATGCGGGACATCGGGCAAGCACCGCAACGCACCCGGAAGGCCGTTGCGCCCCACCGCAGGCCGCGAGAAATTGTCCGCTCGCTGCGTTGCGGGCTGCTTGTGGTGCACGCACCACGGCGCAGCCCGCGCCTAACGAGCGGACAATTTCTCGGCGGTCAAATGGGTCAATATCACCGATCATTGGTATAAGGCCAATGGCATGTCAGCGATTACCCGCTTCGCCCCCTCGCCCACCGGGCATCTGCACCTCGGCCACGCGCACGCGGCACTCTTCGCCCAGCGCGCTGCCGGCGCCGCCGGCCGTTTTTTACTACGCATCGAGGACATCGACCCAGGCCGGTGCGATCCGGCGTTCGAAGCGGCGATCATCGAAGACCTCGCCTGGCTCGGCTTATCCTGGGAAGAACCGGTCCGGCGTCAATCGGCGCACTTGGATGACTATGCCGCGGCATTGGCGCACCTAAGTGATATGCAGCTGCTCTATCCCTGTTTTTGCACCCGGCGCGAGATTCGGGAGGAGATTGCCCGCTCGACCCAAGCCCCGCACGCTCCCCTGCACGGGCCGGAGGGTCCCCTCTATCCCGGCACCTGCAAGCGCCTGGACTCGGCGCAGCGGCGCGCCCGCCTGGACTCGGGCCAGGCCCATGCCCTGCGCCTGGATGTGGCGCGCGCGGCACGGCGAACCGGGCCGCTGACCTGGCATGACCGCGACCGCGGCACGCAAACGGCCACGTCGGCACAATTCGGCGACGTGGTCCTGGCCCGCAAGGATATCGCCACCAGCTACCACCTGGCGGTCACCCTCGACGATGCACGGCAAGGTATTACCCTGGTCACCCGTGGCGACGACCTGTTCGCCGCCAGCCACATTCACCGCCTGCTCCAGGCATTGCTCGATCTGCCGGTTCCCGAATGGCAGCACCACGGCTTGCTCACCGATACGGACGGCAAGCGCTTGGCCAAACGCGGCAAAGCGGCCGCTATCCGCACCTTGCGCGCGGCCGGCCACAGCCCGGCAGAGGTGCGGGCGCTTGCCGGTTTTCCGGACTAGGCGGCGTCCGGGCCCGACGCAGGCCAGCGGCGATCTCCTCATAGTCGGGATCGTCGGGGCCGAGGATGCCGTGGCGCACGGCGAAATCCAGGATCACCAGAGGACGTTGAACTTGAATTCGGTGCTATCGCGGATCGCTTCCAGCACGCGGGACAACGGCCAGAGGGCGAACGAGTCCACCTCGCCATCGGTGTTCTCGGGCACGAAGTCGACCGGCACCTCCAGGTCGAAGCAGAACAGCACATCATCGCGCAGGCCCTCCGCCCGGGCGCAGCGGTAGGAGACGATGCCGACGGGCACCGCCTGCGCCGACAGGCCCGGTGCCATACCGGCTTCCTCCGCGCATTCCTTGATTAGATTCTGCCTCACGCCGATGCCATGCGGCTGACCGCCGGCGGCCAGGTGATCGAGCTTGCCCGGCGCCGTTGCCTTGTCCTTGGCCCGGCGCGCCACCCAAAGACTTAAGCCCTCCGACCCGCGCACGAAGCCGTTGAGATGGACACCGTAGGCCCGTACACCGAGGAGCGGCGCCGCCGCCCGCTCGATGGTCAGAAGCGGCGCATCGCCCCAGTGGCGCAACACCGGGTAAATCTCGTCGCGCCAGCACGGGATCTCGCCCGCATCGCGCAGGCGCTGCAGAACCTCGGCGACCGCCGCGGTGCGCTCGGCAAAGCCGTTCAGTTCGGGCACCAAGCTGACAGCGCGACCGCTTACGTCGAAAACCTTAGGGAAATCCGCCAGGCGCCCAGCCAAATCGTGCGGCACGCGCCCCAAGACCATGTCGTCGATGATAAAGGGGCGGTAGTCGTCCGGTTCCCAGCCCCGGCATTCGGCGATGCGGTCGAGAAAGCTCACGATGCCCTGCGGTATATCATCGCTTACGCGCTCAGCGCCCCCGGCTCGCGGTCGGCGGCCGGGCGTTTCTCGGCGGTCAGCACCGTGGCAACACCTGGAATCTGCCGCAAACAGCGAGCGATGTAGTGGCCCAAATCGGTGTCCACACCGGCAATCTGCACGTCGATAGCGAGATCCCGGCCGCGATGGCCCAAAACGTCGCTGTGCCAGCGGACCGGCACCAGATTGCGCTTGGCGAAAAGTTGGAGCACGCGGGGCATCACGCCGGGATCGGCTTGGGCATGGATCGAGAAACAGAAGATATCCGGTGCCGGGCCGGGATGAACTTGGTCTGGATGAACGCGGGCGGAATGTGAGCCGCTATGGGGCTCTGGTCTGGAAACGGACATGGAATGCAACCTTCAGCACGGAAAAATCGACGGCGAATCAAGTCGGCCCGGCTGCCCTCCTGGGCGCCGGGTGACTAATTCGCGTAAGTCGACCGTACAGAGTTTGCGTGACCGTCATGCGACAACAGTAGGCCGCTAGCCGCCATTGGGTCAAGGCACGGCGTCAGGCGACAATAAACTTTGCTCCAAGGGCCAAAACAGCCGCGCTCGCCAGCACCCTCGGAATGCTCCAGTGCCATCGCAGCAACAGGAACCCGCTGATTGCGGCTAATACGACAACTTGCCAGTCAAGCGTACCGATATCCGGCGTCCACAATTGAAGGGGCCCGATGCCCACCAGCTCGACCTTGCGGAAAAATACGTGCACCGCGAACCATAGGGCGAGGTTCAAGATGACGCCGACGACCGCGGCTATGATGGCGGACAACGCCCCTTTCAACCGCGGCTGGCCGTTGATCCACTCGATGTAGGGCGCGCCCGTGAAAATCCACAGGAAGCACGGTGCGAAGGTCGCCCACAACGCGACGACGGCGCCCAACAGCCCCATCAGCCAGGCCGGTCCCCCAGCATGTTGATAGGCCGCCAAATACCCGACGAACTCGGTCACCAGAATGAGCGGCCCGGGTGTCGTTTCGGCCAGCCCCAGGCCGTCCATCATCTGCCCGGCATCGAGCCAGCCGTAGCGCACCACGACGTCCTGCCCCATGTAGGCGAGCACGGCATAGGCGCCGCCAAAGGTCACGACAGCCAGCTTGGAGAAAAACCAGCCAAGCTCACTCAGCACATGCCCCCTACCTAACACGGCGAAGAGCACGGCAAGCGGCGCGATCCAGATCACCAGCCAAACGGCAATGGTTCGCAGGGTCCCACTAAGGCGGGTTCGGATCGGCACCGGCCCCTCCGGGATCGCCGGAGAGGGCTCGGGTGCACGCCAGAAACCATAGAGAGCCGCCAACAACACGATCAGTGGAAACGGTAGTGCCAGGAAAAAGATCGCCACGAAGGACAGTGCCGCGATGACCCAATGTTCAGGCAACTTCAGCGCCCGTTTTGCAATGCGCAACAGGGCTTCGATGACGATGACCAACACGGCGGATTTGATGCCGAAGAAGACGGCCTCGACGATCGGTACATTGCCGAACGCCGCATAGATCATCCCGAGCGCCAGGACGATAAAAGCGCCCGGCAAGACGAACAGGAGGCCAGCGGCAAGCCCCCCCTTGACGCCATGCAGGCGCCACCCGGCATAGGTCGCAAGCTGCATCGCCTCAGGACCCGGCAGGAGCATGCAGAAACTCAGCGCATTGAGATACTGCGCCTCGTTGAGCCACTTCCTCTCATCGACGATAACCCGGTGCATTAGGGCTATTTGCGCCGCCGGGCCGCCGAACGAGAGGAGGCCGATCTGCGCCCAAACTCGAAGCGCATCCGATAGCGTGGGCTCCCGCAAGGCGTTCAGTTCCGGTTCGACGCTGGCGGCCAGTCGTGGCCTTCGTCGGCGGCGTCGCGTGACCACCGGTAGAACGCATCGTAAAGCCCCATCGATGCATTAAGCTGGGCAAGATCGTCTCGATACATACGGGACAGGCCAAGCGAGGCCGCCAACAGCCCCGCCGCCTCGGGTGCTAGATCGTGGCGGTTCGTGTCCGCCCCGCGCACGATGGTCGCGAGCCGCAGCAGTGGTTCTGTCTCAAGCGCGAAGGCTTCGATCATCGTATCGAACGTGCAGCGGTCGCCGTGATGGCTCCAGAAGACATCCTCGATGTCGAATGGCGTTGCATCGAATTTCTCGGCCACTGCCGTCACTTCCGAGGGGGCGACAAACAAGAACTGTGCATTTCGATCGGCAAAGCGGCGAATGAGCCATGGGCAGGCGATGCGATCGATCTTCGGCCGGTGTCGCGTTACCCAGACGGTGCGGTTCTCTGAATTTGGCGTTGGAAGCTTTGCGGCGGGAACGAGCGGCTCATGCGCATCTCGCCAGGCGAAATGCCCGCCTTCGAGAACTTCCGCCGCGACGCCCTGGTCGCGCAACACAGCGGCCGCACCTTGACTTAGCTTCCGGCCTTTTTGGCAGATGACCACGACGCGTGCGGCTCCAAGCCGCGGCACAAGCGATGCCATATGGTGGAACTGATGTCGAAATGAGGATGGAATCAGGTGCGGATCATCCTCGAAATCCTCATCGATGCGAACATCGACAAGGACCGGCGCATCCGGCGTTCCGACAAGACGTGAAAGCTGTGAGACAGTGATTTGGGTTGGTGACGCCACGGTGCATCCTTCCTCAATTGAGGTTTCACGGATGCGAATCTTGGGCTGTCGCCTCACGGGGCGCTCGCATGCCCCATGAGGCTAAAAATACGGAACGTTACCGTTCTGTCAACCAAAGACCCCAGGGCAGGGCCGTTCCTAAGACTTGTGGCCCTCGATCTCGAACCAAACCTCAATCTCGTCACCCAGCGCGGGCGCGAAAGTCTTCATACCGAAGTCGGAGCGCTTTAGGCTGCCACGCCCGGAAAAACCGGCAACCATCACGCCGTTGTATTGCGGCAAAGGGTGCGGAGCCAACTTGTTGAAGGTCACATCGATGGTGATCGGCTTGGTTACGCCCAGCAACGTCACCTCGCCGGTGATCTTGCCGGTTTTGTCACCGGTTACCTCGATGTTGGTGCTCTTGAACGCCATCTCCGGGAACTCGGCGGCGTTGAAGAAGTCGGGCGAGCGCAGGTGGTCGTCACGTTTGTCATGATCCGTATCGACACTTGCCGTTTTGATCGTAACCTCCACCGACCCTGAACCAGGGTCCTGGGTGTCGAAGACAAACGCGCCTGAAAAATCCTGGAACTGACCGACCATGCGGGAAAACCCGAGATGTTCGACCAGGAAGATGATGTTGCTGTGCGTCGGATCAATGTTGTAACGCTCGGCGGCTTGGGTCGCGGGCGCCCCCAGCACCAGCGCGGCGCCAAAGATCGCGGGCAGCAAGATTTTTGCCTGCATGAGTGTCGTAGCCTCCCTACGCATTGAATCGCCGGCACCTCGCGGCCCCGGCGGCAGCCCCTCTCCCGAAGATCACTTAGGGCCCCGACACCAAGGTCGCAAGGCCTAGGGCGGCGAGCGCCGGCACGGCAGCCAGCGCGGCGAACACGATTGGCCCCAGCGCGCGACTGCGCAGGGTGTTGCCGGATCGAAGACGGCTGGCCGCCATATCGGCGAAGAAAACGAGCAGCAGCAGCAACAGCGCCGCGCGGCTGGCCTGGGGGGTAAAGAGCACCAGGATGTAGGCCAATCCCAGCAAGGCACTGCCGCCGCCGAATTGTGTCGTGGCCCCGAATGGCCCGCGCGTGGCCTTGACCAGCCAGACCCCGTAGCCCCAAAGCGCCACGCCGCCCGCCGCGGCCGCCAAGGCCACGGCCAGCAGAGCCAAACTAAGCGAAGACCCCATGGCCGCAATCCCGGCAATCCCCAGGGCGGCAACGATAAGCATCAGGGCGGCGCTCAGGCCACCGCCCTCCGTCTCCGCGCGCTCCAAGCGCCAAAGCGCCAGCGCCCCGCCGCCCCATAGGGCCGCCAGTGTCGCCAACTCGGCCAGCGCAACGCCGGCGGCAAGCTGCCGCCAAGCCAGCCACAACAACGCCAAGCCGGGAAAGATCATGCGCATTGACCGCTGCAGCGAAGCCGACCGCCCGGTCAAATCCAGGGCAAACCCCGCGGCACCAGCAAGGACGACGAGATAGAACAGCTTTTGTTTGCCCGTCACTGGCGGAAACGACGGCACCCCCTCAAACAGGGTGTAAGCCAACAGAAAGCCAATGAATGCGGCAACGCCCATCAGGCGTGGCCCACGCTCCGGTCCCCCGATAATCCGAATAAATGCCGCTAGACCAAACGCTACCAGCAGAGGCACGAGGCCGATCTGAAACACCGGATCGTCCAGCAGCATAGTTTGCGGCAAGCCGTTCTGAATGGCGCCCTCCCCCTAGAGCAGATCCGATTCGCTTGCAGAACAGATTGGCGGCGTCGGCGCGCCAAGGCAAGTGTGGTCGGTGGCTTGCTACGCTGCTTCGCGGGTGGCCCGGTCGACGATCTCGACGATGTCCGCCAGGATCGCGGTCAAATCGTAATCCTTCGGCGTATAGACGGCGGCAACACCGGCCGCACGCAGGGCCGCTTCGTCTTCCGCTGGGACGATGCCACCGGCGACCACCGGCATTTCACCCAAGCCGGCGTCGCGTAAACCGTTCAGCACCTCGGTGATCAGCGGCAGGTGCGAGCCGGACAGGATGGACAAACCGACCACGTGCACCCCTTCTTCCAAGGCGGCGTTGACGATTTGCGCCGGGGTCAGGCGGATGCCTTCGTAGACCACCTCGAAGCCCGCGTCGCGGGCGCGCACGGCGATCTGCTCGGCGCCATTCGAGTGACCGTCCAGGCCCGGCTTACCCACGAGAATCTTGAGGCGGCGGCCCAGACGTTTGGAGACCTCTTCGACCCGGCCGCGCACTTGCGCCAGCGACGCATCGGCTGCCGGTGCGGCGGCGGCAACGCCCGTGGGCGCCCGATATTCACCGAAAACCTCGCGCAACGTCCCGGCCCATTCGCCGGTGGTCACACCCGCATGGGCACAGGCAATCGATGGTTCCATGATGTTGTTGCCGTCCGTTGCGGCTTGCTTGAGTGCGGCCAGCGTGGCCGTTGCCGCCGCCCCATCGCGGGCCGCGCGCCAGGCCTGTAGACGCTGGATTTGGTCGGCCTCGGCGCCGGCATCGGCGGCGAGGAAACCGCCGTCGGCGCCGGCCGTTAGCGGCGACGGTTCGCTCTCGGTATAGAGATTGACGCCGATCACCGGTTGCTCACCGGCCTCGATGGCGCGCAAGCGGCGACTGTTGCTCTCGACCAGGCGCTCCTTCATGTAGGCGCCCTCGATGGCGGCCACGGCGCCTCCCATGTCCTCGACGCGGGTCATCTCGGCGCGCGCCGCCGTCATAAGCTCGGCAACCTTGGCCTCGATCACCGGCGCCCCCTCGAAGATGTCGTCGTAGTCGAGCAGATCGGTCTCGTAGGCAACGATCTGTTGCAGGCGCAGCGACCATTGCTGGTCCCAGGGCCGGGGTAGGCCGAGGGCTTCGTTCCACGCCGGCAACTGCACCGAGCGGGCGCGCGCCGACTTGGACATGACCACCGCCAGCATCTCCAAAAGGATGCGATAGACGTTATTTTCCGGCTGCTGCTCGGTCAGGCCGAGAGAATTGACCTGCACGCCATAGCGAAAGCGCCGCAACTTCTCGTCCGTGACACCGTACCGCTCGCGGCATATCTCGTCCCACAGGTCGGCGAAGGCGCGCATCTTGCACATCTCGGTGATGAAGCGGACGCCGGCGTTGACGAAAAAGCTGATGCGCCCGACCACCTGCGCCAAATCTGCCGCCGGCACTTGGCCGCCCGCCTTCACCGCATCCAGCACGGCGACGGCATTGGCCAGGGCGAAGGCCAACTCCTGCACCGGCGTCGCCCCCGCCTCTTGCAGATGGTAGGAGCAGATGTTGACCGGGTTCCACTTGGGGATCTCCCGGTAGGTAAAGGCGATGACGTCGGTTTCCAAAACCATCGACGGGCGCGGCGGGAAGATATAGGTGCCGCGCGAAAGGTACTCCTTGAGAATATCGTTCTGCGTAGTCCCGCGCAGCTTGTCGCGAGCGATGCCCTGGCCCTCGGCGCAGGCCACATAGAGGGCCAGCAGCCACGGCGCCGTCGCGTTGATGGTCATAGAGGTATTCATGCGATCGAGGGGAATGCCCTCGAGAAGCGTCCGCATATCCCCCAGGTGGGCCACCGGCACGCCGACCTTGCCCACCTCGCCCAGAGCCAACGGATGGTCGGAATCGTAGCCGGTCTGGGTCGGCAGATCGAAAGCCACCGACAGGCCGGTCTGGCCGCGCTCCAGATTGCCCCGATAGAGGGCATTCGAAGCCGCCGCCGTCGAGTGCCCGGCATAGGTACGGAACAGCCAAGGCGGGCTTTTTTCTGCGCTGCGGGATAAGTCCTCTTTGCTCATGGAAAACCCCAAAAACACGCCTTCTTACGTCTATTTACATGATTTTCACGCAACATAATTTCGTTTCCGGCTCATTTGATGTACAGAACGAAACAAATTGTGCATTGCAAAAAACCCGACGAGTGACTAAAAGTCAAGTAAATCTGGCTACTGTTTCCCTGCCACGCAACCGCGTTGTGGCACCAGAGGAGAGCCCAGTATGACCGACATGGCGGCAGCCGAAGCGACGGCTAGTCTACCCGCACAGAGTCTCAAAGACCTTTACGAGGTCGGCGAGATCCCACCCCTCGGCCACGTGCCCAAGCAGATGTACGCCTGGGCCATCCGGCGCGAACGGCACGGCGAGCCTGAGACCGCCATGCAGGTGGAGGTGGTCGACACCCCGACCATCGACAGCCACGAGGTTCTGGTCATGGTGATGGCCGCCGGCGTCAACTACAACGGCGTTTGGGCAGCCCTGGGCAAGCCGATCTCGGTTTTCGACGTGCATAAGGCGCCCTATCACATCGCCGGCTCGGACGCCGCCGGTATCGTCTGGGCGGTCGGCTCCAAGGTCACACGCTGGAAGGTTGGCGACGAAGTCGTGGTGCACTGCAACCAGGACGACGGCGACGACGAGGAATGCAACGGCGGCGATCCCATGTTCTCGCCCTCGCAGCGCATCTGGGGCTACGAAACGCCGGACGGCTCGTTCGCGCAGTTCACTCGCGTTCAGGCGCAACAGGTGATGGCCCGGCCGCGGCATCTGACCTGGGAGGAAAGCGGTTGTTACATCCTCACCCTAGCCACCGCCTATCGCATGCTCTTCGGCCACCGCCCGCATATTCTGCGGCCGGGCCACAACGTGCTGGTCTGGGGTGCTTCCGGTGGCCTCGGCTCCATGGCCATCCAGTTGATCGCCACCGCCGGGGCTAATCCCATCGGCGTCATCTCGGATGAGAGCAAGCGCGAATTCGTCATGAGCCTGGGGGCGCGCGGCGTCATCAACCGCAAGGACTTCAACTGCTGGGGCCGCCTGCCCGAAGTGAACGATACCGGCGGCTACGGCGACTATATGAAAGACGTGCGCAAGTTCGGCAAGGCGATTTGGGAGGTCACCGGCAAAGGCAACGACGTAGATTTCGTCTTCGAGCATCCGGGCGAGCAGACCTTCCCGGTCTCCTGCTTCGTGGTCAAGCGCGGCGGCATGGTGGTCTTCTGCGCCGGCACCACGGGCTTCAACATCACCTTCGATGCCCGCTTTGTCTGGATGCGGCAAAAGCGCATCCAAGGCAGCCATTTCGCCAATCTGAAACAAGCTGCCCAAGCGAACACTCTGGTCGTTGAGCGGCGCATCGACCCGTGCATGTCCGAGGTCTTCTCCTGGCACGACATCCCACGCGCCCACACCAAGATGATGCGCAACCAGCACAAGCCCGGCAACATGGCCGTCCTGGTGCAAGCCAAGCGCCCCGGCCTGCGCACCCTCGAGGACGCGGTCGAGGAGTAAGCAATTCGCCCCGGCACGCTGAGGTTTCCGGTATGAGCCGACCCGCCACCGCACCCACGGGCGCATCACTGGTGCTCGCCGATCTGCTGCCCACCTGCCAGCAAGCGCTGGGCGCTGCCGAAGATTTGGCCGCCGTCGCCAAACAGGCGGTCGCCAACCTGGTCGCCCCAAATGGCAAGGTGGATGCCGCTGCCCTCGAGCGCGAGCAATTCGCCGCCCATGGCTATGCTTGGCTAGCCACCTACGTCACCGCCCTGGCGCAGATGCTGGCCTGGGCCGAGCGGCTGGAGGGCGCCGGCCGACTGGGCGAGATGGAACAACTCATCCTGCAAGCCGCCTTCGGCGAATATCTGCAACAAATGAGCAGCGGCATCGCGCTTAGCCAGGTGGAGATCGTTCGTCCCAACGACATGGGCCTCGGTGCGGACACGGTAGCGCGTCTGGTGGCGCAACCTGCCGCCGCCACCCTGATTGCGCACGGCAATACCAGCGCGGTGCGCCAGCGTATCGCCGAGTTACTCGGCAATAACCTGACCTTCGGCGATCCGGCCCTGGACGACGAGACCCTGGAGATGGTCCGCGACCAGTTCCACAAGCTGGCCGATGAACATGCCGAGGCGGCGCATGGCTGGCACTTGGCGGACGAGTTGATCCCCGCCGCGGTGATCGCCCAGCTTGCCGGTCTTGGTGTTTTCGGCCTCACCGTTCCCGAGGAATTCGGCGGTGCCGGTCTGGGTAAGACCGCCATGTGCGTGGTCACCGAAGAGCTTTCCCGTGGCTACATCGGGCTCGGTTCGCTCGGCACCCGTTCGGAAATCGCCGCCGAATTGATCCGCCTGGGTGGCACAGAGGCGCAGCAGCACCACTGGCTGCCCGCCATCGCCTCGGGCGAGATCCTGCCGACGGCGGTCTTCACCGAACCGAATGTGGGCTCCGATTTGGGCGCCCTGAAAACCCGGGCGGTGCGCGACGGCGAGACCTACCGCATCACCGGCAACAAGACCTGGATCACCCATGCGGCACGCAGCGATGTGATGACCCTGCTCGCCCGCACCGATGCGAACGAGGCCGGCTACAAGGGCCTGTCCATGTTCCTCGCCGAGAAGCCGCGCGGCACCGATGCCGACCCCTTTCCGGCGCCAGGCATGAGCGGCGGCGAGATTGAGGTGCTCGGCTATCGCGGCATGAAGGAATACGAGATCGCTTTCGATGGCTTCGAGGTGCCGGCCGAAAATTTGCTCGGCGGTGTGGAGGGCGAGGGTTTCAAGCAACTCATGGCAACCTTCGAATCGGCCCGCGTGCAAACCGCGGCGCGCGCCGTCGGGGTCGCCCAGAACGCGCTGGAGTTGGGCCTGCGCTATGCCCTGGACCGGCAGCAGTTCGGCAAACCCATCGCCACGTTCCCACGGGTTGCCGGCAAGCTCGCCTGGATGGCGGTAGAGACCATGATGGCCCGCCAACTCACCACCTTCGCGGCGCGGCAGAAGGATTCCGGTCGCCGCTGCGACATCGAGGCGGGCATGGCCAAGCTGCTGGCCGCCCGCGTCGCCTGGTCCAACGCCGATAATGCTTTGCAGGTGCACGGCGGCAACGGCTACGCGACCGAATACCGCATCAGCCGCGTGCTGTGCGATGCGCGCATCCTGAATATCTTCGAGGGTGCTGCCGAAATTCAGGCCCAGGTGATCGCCCGTGGCCTGCTTGGCGGGCGGAACTAGAGCACGAGCGCCCGCGGCCGACCGGCGTGACCGCCGGCCGCCATCCCCAAATCCTCGCGTATGATTTCGGCCAAACGGGCGACAGGGGCCGCTGCCCGACCTGGAGCCATATGTAGGAAGATCTCGTAGTCGGGCAGAGGCGGCAGGCCATCTTCGCTGCCGAGCACGTGCATGCCGCGTTCGACCGTACTGCGTGGCAACGCCGCGACTGCCACGCCGGCGGTTACCGCCGCACGTACGCCGTGCACGCTGGTGCTGTTGTAAGCCATCCGCCAGCGCCGCCCGTCCCCGTCGAGCGCCTGCATCGCCGCCTCCCGGTAAATGCACCCCTGGGCAAAGAGGGCAAGCGGCAACACCTTCTCCTCCGCCAAGTGTGGCGCCGCCGTCACCCATACCAGCGGCTCGCGCCGCACTTCTTCGCC
>JGI24023J19991_10002120_pt1 | contig 14679 bp, 15 predicted proteins | sample Cruoilmetagenom1_FD_19991 | JGI IMG/M metagenome (IMG submission 19991) | reverse complement strand
CCTTCCCTGAGCGTAACTTCGAGTACCTGCCCCGAGGACATAGTTTCCAATTTCAGTTTTGTTTTTACAAATGTCATAGGGCAGATTTCTTTAGTTATATCTATCTGAGCGTTAACTTTATTATTCTCCATAGATTATAGCCTTGCTCCAATAATCTAGATGAGTTATGCAAACTAATTACAGCATTTAAGGGTACCATAGAGGCTTAAACGGTACAAACAAGAGTGCTTACGGTGTAACTTTAATCCTCGGTCTCTATATCTATCACGGGTGGTTTATTGTCCGTATCTCTTTTTTTTACTTCTTTCCTTCTCGCCAGTGCCGACTGCTTGCCTAACCAAAAGGCAATAAGGACAATTGATAATAGAATTAAGAGCTTTATCATAATGAACCCAGAACCTTATCTTTTCAGGCCTCTTTCTTTACCCTACCTTTTTGATGAAGATTCGATATAAGGGATTCGAAAATCGCTCTTCCGTCCTCCCCGCCCATTATCCCCTCGGAGCACCTTTCGGGATGAGGCATCATCCCAAGCACATTGCCCTCTTTATTCGATATGCCGGCGATATTATTCAATGAGCCGTTCGGGTTCGCTTCCTCTGTTACTTCTCCTGCCGGGCTTGAATACCTAAACACGACCTGACCGTTGGACTCAAGCTCCTTTAAATCCTCTGCGGTGCAGAAGTAATTCCCTTCTCCGTGCGCCACGGGAATCCTCAGTACATCCCCCTTATTCATATTCGAAGTAAATAACGTATCATTATTTTCGAGCTTTAAATAAACCCACTTGCAGATAAATTTTAGCGATGCGTTTTTAATGAGTGAGCCAGGAAGAAGCCCCGCCTCTACAAGCACCTGAAATCCGTTGCATATGCCTATTACCGCTCCTCCGGCGGATGCGTATTCCGAGACAGATTTCATAATCGGAGACAAGCTCGCAATCGACCCCGTCCTCAGGTAATCGCCGTAGGAAAAACCGCCGGGAATGATAATACAGTCATAATCAGAGATATCCGTCTCCTCATGCCAGACGAATCGGGCATCGTGGCCGAGTACATGTTTTATAGTATGGTAGCAGTCGTGGTCGCAGTTGGACCCGGGAAAAACGACAATTCCGAATTTAAGCATTTTGCTCTTCTATATTTACTTCAAAATTCTCAATCACCGGATTTGAAAGGAGTTTTTTACACATTTCGTCTACACGCTCTTTTACTTTCTCAGTGCTTCCGTCATTTACAGTAAGCTCGATGAGCTTTCCGATCCTGGCGTCCCCTACCTCGTCGTATCCGAGGTTTTTGAGTGCCTGAAGAACGGTTTTACCCTGCGGGTCTAAAACTACCGGTTTTAATTTGACCTCTATTTTGACTCTGAACTCTTTCATTTTATCTCACTAATAAGGGAGTTATTGGCTGTCCATTAAAATACGGCAGAGTCTGTCCAGCTCGTCCTGAGAGTAATACTCAATCTCTATCTTACCCTTCCCTTTCTTATTTACAATCCTTACCTTAGTGTTCAAGTTTCTCTTAAGCTCATCCGCCATCTGTCTCAAATATATATCCTCTCCTTGTGGCTCGGCGACCGATTTTTTTTCCTGAGATAGTTTCCGTATAAGACTCTCGGTCATTCTTACGGAAAGCCTCTGTTTTATTATAGCGTTTAAGACTTGCAGGGATATTTCCTCTAACTCTATACTGAGTAAAGCCCGCGCATGACCTGCGGATATTTCTCCGTCGACAAGAGCCTGCTTAGCTTCCTCGGTAAGCTTCAAGAGTCTTAGCTGGTTCGTTATTGTTGATCTATCCTTTCCAATTCGTCCTGAGACATCTTCGTGAGTAAGCCCGAAATCCTGAATGAGCTGACTATACGCCATGGCCTCTTCTATAGGATTTAAGTCTTCACGCTGAAGGTTCTCAATGAGAGCAAGCTCAAGCACTTCTCTGTCAGAGACGTCTTTAACTATTATCGGTACTTTTGTAAGCCCTGCTCTCTGTGCCGCTCTCCACCTTCTTTCCCCCGCGATTATCTCATAACCGCCCGGGGTATTTCTCACAACGATCGGCTGTATTATTCCTTTTTCTTTTATCGACGCGGCAAGCTCAGCAATCGACTCATCATCAAAGTCCTTTCTAGGCTGAGACCGGTTGGGCGTAACCTCTTGCACTCCGGCAACGATAAATCCCGTACCCCCGGAAGACCCAACCTCCACGGTTTCCTTAGGAATAAGAGCGTCAAGCCCTCTACCCAAAGTAGTTTTTTTCAACTCCCGCACCTCCCAGGATCTTCTCCGCCCCCGTGCTAACAACGGGGCTATTTCTTTTTATAAGCTCTTGCGCAAGCGCTATATAGCTCTGTGCACCCATAGACTTGATGTCATATAGCAGCGCCGGCTTACCGAAACTTGGGGACTCTGCCAACTTTACATTTCTGTTTATTATTGTCTCAAACACATCGCCTCCGAAATATGATTTGAGCTCATTTGCCACTACGTGGCAGATATTGTTGCGCGAATCAAACATCGTAAGCAGATAACCTTCTACAGCAAGCTCCGGGTTTAACCTCTGTTTTATAAGCGAAATAGTTCTCTTCAGCTGCCCCAGTCCCTCCATAGCATAGTACTCGCACTGCACAGGAATCAACACCGAATCCGAAGCAGTGAGCGCGTTTACGGTAAGTAGACTCAATGAAGGAGGGCAATCTATCAGTATGAATTCGAACTCTGCGGCTATGGACTCAATAGCCCGCTTTAACCTCCACTCCCTGTGCTCCAAGTGTATGAGCTCAATCTCTGCTCCAGCAAGCTCGGGAGTAGCCGGCACAGCGCACAAATAACCCTTTAGCGAATCAGGCTCAACTTCAACAATCATTTCTTTAATATCTGTCTCGCCGACAAGCGCATCGTAAATACTTTTCTCAATCCCCTCCCTGTCTACACCTATGCCGCTCGTGGCGTTTGCCTGAGGATCAAAGTCTATTATCAATGTTTTCTTCTGGGCAGCGGCAAGTGATGAGGCCAAGTTTACAACAGTAGTCGTTTTCCCGACCCCGCCCTTCTGATTTGAAATGCTTATTACCTTACCCATATATCGGCACCGTAATCTTAATCTTAAAATCACCCCTTATGGAAAAGAGACCGTTAACCAGTTGAGTATTCCGGACACGGAAACATCTAGTATGATATTATCCAGAATCCTGATTCACCGCAAGCTCGAATTGATTAATATTAATTCCCTGGCGTCGCTGTGAGGCGCTCGCTTCTGTCCCCATACTAAATTCTTCCGAATCTCCTACTTTGGCATATATCTAACGGCAAACCCAAGCTCTTTTAAGCATACTGAAATATAAGGTTGCATTCCGTTTATATAAAATGTATTCTTGGTTTTTTATTAAATTGGAATAATTCATCAGAATTCGTTATCCGATTGTCTGGTTGACCAATCACATCTGGAGGCACTACTAAATGGATAGGGATCGTATAACCATCATGCTGGTTAAACCCGGCGGTGAAGGAGCCAAATCGCTCAGCATGAAAATTTCTCACCTAAAAGCAGCACTATTCGCGTTCACAGTTTTTACAATTTTCTCACTTCTTTCTTTCACTTCAACCTATATGTTTTACAAAGATTCCGAAATTAAATCAGATTCAGTAAATAAGCTTCTCAGCGCTATTAATATAATGAACCGAGACATAACAAAAAGCGAAGTTATAGAAACAAAGCTCAGAACCAGGTTAACGGACATAGAGGAAACACTTTTAGAAATGCAGGAGCTTCTAAATAAAAAAGGAATTAAAAAACACCTGTCCGTTGGTGGGGAGTTTATTCCCCCGGACAGGCTGAGCGTATCTTATGTAGAATTCATGCAAAAAGATATAGATGAAATTTTTGATACAATGAAAGGCATACCGGTTGGAAGCCCGCTCGAAGGAAAATTAAACTCTAAGTTCGGCTATAGAAGCGATCCGTTCCGTTCCAAATTCGGCTTCCATTCGGGTATAGATATTGACGCCGACCACGGTGAGCCCATAGTAGTAACAGCCGACGGCAAGGTAACGAAAGCAGGCTGGCATCACAGCTATGGTAAAACCGTAATAGTAGACCACCAAGATGGCTATGAGACCCTTTACGGACATCTCTCCGCTGTCACTGTTAAGGAAGGCCAAAAAGTCACTGTAGGGGAGGTTATAGGGAAAGCGGGTTCTACCGGGAGATCGACCGGGACACATCTCCATTACGAAGTAGTAAAAAACGGAAAGAGAATAGACCCGTCTAATTATCTGACCTTAAAATAAATTATGGGAATGTTCGGAAATAAAAAGAAGGAAGAGAGGCCTGTGACTGTGAGTAAATCAGACGCAAACCAAATTACAACACTAATCGGAGAGTCCTGTGTATTCGAGGGTAATGTTACGACAACATCTTCAACCAGGATCGACGGTCAACTTAAAGGAAAAATTGCCGGAGAATACAGTCTTGTAGTCGGTGAAAACGGAGTAGTCGAGGGCGAGATAAAGGCAGCCGAAACCATTGTATACGGCAGGGTCGAAGGTGTTATCGAGTCCGGCAAACTCGACATTAAAAGCTCGGGCGCAGTAATGGGTGATGTATTCATAGAGAAACTCACTGTTGAACCCGGGGCAATCTTCAACGGAAGATGTGAGATGACTGATTCACAGGAAAACGTACTGTTTGAATCCAATGCTCCGACAAAGGAGCTCCCTTCAAGCACTATTGACGTTGACGAGACTTCTTAAGATGTAGTAAGTGGTGATGCTATTCCGGTTTATCTCCTACACCTAAAACTTCGGCCTGCACTTTAACCTGTCCTGCTTTCTCAAACACCAGTTTAATCTCAACCTTATCCCCGCTCTTTAAAGACTCCTCCAAATCTATCAGCATTATGTGCATGCCGCCGGGTTTAAAGTTAACACTCCCCTCAGCCGGCACCAAAACGCTCTCCAGCATCTCCATTTTTGCAACCCCTTTGTCATCTACTGAAGTTTGGTGAATCTCGGCACTTTTTGAAATATCTGAAGACACACTCTTCAGTGTATCGTCTTGATCACCTGTATTTTCAACGTTCATATACATGGCGGTAATCGTAGTCCCCGGTGGAGTCCCTCTAACCCAGCCCTCAGTAATTTCAATCTGAGCTTGTGCGTAAGAAAAATTTATAAAACCTAGACTCAATACTATTGCTGCAAGAATCTTTATCATCATTTTTGAAAACCTCTCTTGATAGAATTTACTTAACCGGACCTACAAGATATTCCTTATATCTTCTGCAATACGTAGGGGATCCATCCTGTTCTGCGGGTATCTTAATACGAACTTGCCTTTTGGATTGACCAGATAAACAGAGGATGTGTGGCCCATCAGATAGCCGGACTCGGATTCCACCACTTCCTCTTTCATATAAAACGCGTTGTAGTCATCCGCCACCTTATCAATTTCCTCAGGGGTTCCCGTGAGCCCTATGAAGCTCTCGCTAAAATAAGGAACATAGCTCTTCAATTTCTCCTGATTGTCCCTCTCAGGATCAATGGTGATGAACAGCACCTGAACATTAGCACTGTCTTCACCCAAAGAATCTGTAACAGTTTTCAGAGTTCCCATAGTAACAGGGCATATATCCGGACACTTTGTATATCCAAAGAAAAGGAGCACCGCTTTCCCTTTGAAATCCGACATCTTCACTCTGTTCCCGTTATGGTCGGTCAGTGAAAACTCGGGGGCCCTGCCTTTATCATAAAGATTCCCATAGAAATCGGCCCTACTCTTTTCCATAAAAAGCACAAAGAGAATTATCCCCCAGCCGATTGCGATCAGTACCAGTACGGTTACTAGTGCGTAATATATCTTTTTTCTATTCATAAAGAGCTATTACTCCCTTAAATATTATCCCTTTCAGAGAATAATATATTACCCTCTATTTCAACTCTGGATAGATATTGATATAAGATATTGGATAAATAGCTTGCCGGGAAACTCTTTAGATACAACAAGAGGGAATGTCCAGATTGTCTCTAAGGCATTCCCTCTTTTAAAGGAGGATGGAGGATGAATTGTTAAGCTTTACTGTTAAGATTCACAATAAAAATAAAGTATTTTACTTAAACTGTCAAGGGGATTTTTAATATTAATCTAATATTGTTGTAACTTGCCTATATTATACATAATTATTCTGCTCGAAATCACAAATAAACTTGTCCAAATACCAAAAATTGTATGCCCTTACAAAAAACAGCAATTATCCAAAAGTACGATGCAGCTTCGCTATATCTTGAAACTTGTATCAGCCATGATATATTTTGCCCTTTAGCCAAATGGGAAATACATACACTATAGTTGAGAAGTAATCATTAAACCGGATAATCTTTTAAACCAAAATCAACAAACGGCGGCGTAGCTCAGGGGTAGAGCGGGGCTCTCATAAGGCCTGTGTCGGTGGTTCAAATCCACCCGTCGCCACCAATAACCAAGAAGATTGAGTAAATATCTATTAACCCCTCAGTAACAATTTTCCTTTCCACCTCTACAATTTCTTTTTGCATTTCCTCGATCCTAAATTATAATTTCAGTCATACAATGCAATTAACCGGTCTGGATATGAGTGTGAATTTAAAGAAATTTGACACATCCCGCTTCGGGACATTCTGCAGCTTTATGCTTCCTTTAATATTGCTGCTTCAATTATCTCTGCCTGGAGTCGCTCTTTGCTTGGAGCAAGACGGTAATGTAGAGCTTGAGACTTACGCTAATGGTACTTGCTATGAAAAGAGCTCTGGCACTCCGGCTGTTATTCATTTGTCCGAAGGTATAAGCAGTGAGCACTGTGGCAGTTGTATTGACATCCCAACTACAGATAAGAACTCAGAGTATAAAGCCGTATCTTCAAACGACCTGACACCTGAGATTGATATACATGCCTTTCTAGTATACGAGCTTACACCTGAGGTGCCTCTTGGTACACCAGGCCAAGTTTTACTGGTTCAGGAAATTCTCAATTATAAGAGTTTTCTGGACTCACTCCACACAACTGTAATTACCTGCTAATCATTCCCAAATCTTCTTAGTACATACCCGGCTCAGTAATTGAGCACTGGGATAATTGTGTATTTCTATCGGGTAACTCCGTTTATTTTATTTGAACTTACAAAGGAGAACTCCTATGTATGTGAGATTTTTGGGAATATTTTGTTTAGTACTAATAATAAGTATCAGCAGTTTTGCAGAGGATAGTGAAAAGATAAAACCAAGGGTCCTGGGTGATGATATTAAGGTATATCAATCCCCTGGTGAGGATGAGGAATTTTCACTCTCCGAAGAATTCGTTGAGCCTACCGGTGCAATCACGCTCCGCCATGCCCTTTCTCTTGCGCTCTATAACAATCCCGGGCTTAGAGCATTTTCATGGGAAGTCAGGGCCCGTGAGGCCCAAGCCCTTCAGGCGGGGCTACCCCCTAATCCCGAGATAAGTTTTGAGGTAGAGGACTTCGGAGGCACAGGCTCGGTGGAAGGGTTTGACGGGACCGAAACCACTATTCTCCTGAGCCAGCTTATCCCGCTCGGCGGAAAGCTCTCTAAGAGAAAAAAAGTTTCATCACTTAACACAAACTTAGCCATTTGGGATTACGAGTCCCAGAGAATTAATGTTCTGACTCAAACCACCCTTTCATATATTAAAGTGCTGGCCGCTCAGGAAGAGTATAAGCTTGAGCTCAAATTGGTGGAATTAGCTCAGAAAGTCCACTCGGTGGTTTCAGAGCGAGCTCGTGCCGGAGAGATATCCCCCATCCAGGAAAAGATGTCTCAGGTAGCGCTGTCCGGCACTAAAATAAAATTAGAGCAGAGTAGGCGCGAGCTCGAAGCCTCCAAGAGAATCCTCACCTCAATGTGGAACGGTACAGAACCAAAATTTAATGTGGCAGAAGGCAACCTGTATTCTATTTCTCCCATTCCCACATATGAAAGTTTAAGCGCTTTACTTTCGGACAATCCTGAAATCGCCAGATGGTCCAGTGAAATTGAGCAAAGACGGGCGACCATAAAGCTTGAGAAAGCAAACGCTATCCCGGACCCGTTTATCAGCGGGGGCTACCGCCACATTAGCGAAAGAAATGACAACGCTTTTGTCGTAGGACTCTCGATCCCGATACCAGTGTTAAACCGTAACCAGGGTGCAATTGCCGAAGCCAGGCGGAGATTAAACAAGGCGGTTGAGCAGCAGCAAAGCGCAGAGACTCTTGCAAACAGAGCGCTTGCCGAGGCTTATGAGAACCTTTCCGCTTCATACGATGAGGCGATGATATTAAAGGACACTGTGTTGCCCGAGGCCGAGAGCGCTTATGAGCTCATTTTTGAGGGCTACCGGGAAGGCGAATTTCCACTGCTAAATGTTCTGGTCGCTCAAAAAGCTATTTTCAATGCAAAGCTTCAATATATCGAGGCGCTTCTTTTATATCACAGCTCGGTGGCAAATGTGGAACGGCTTACCGCGACCCCTCTAGAAGAGATACAAAAGTATCGGGGAGATGAAATTCCCGCTGCTGAAGATAAAACAGGAAGTAAGAAAGACGAGGATAAAAGGGAGAATATAAATGAGTAAAAAACGGGTACTTATGTTTAGCTTTATAACGATAGTGTCTTTATTTGCCGCTCTCTTAGGCTGCGGCGGCGCTGAGACTGACAAAACCGGGGGAGGTGAAGAAGCGCATGAAGATCATGCGGGCGAACATTCGGATGAAAAAGGTCACATTCAGCTTTCAGAGGAAGCCCTTTCTACAATAAACATAAAAACTGCTGTTGCAGAACAAAGACCTATGAGCAGCGAGATTAAAACCACAGCGGTAATAGAACCTAACAGGACCAGGATAGCGCATGTGAGCCCCCGCATATCCGGGAGGGTGGTTGATGTCATAGCCTTTCTCGGAGACAGCGTAAAAAAGGGGCAGGTTCTGGCTGAGCTCGACAGTATAGATCTTGGACAGACTAAAGCCGAGTACCTGAAGTCAAAAGCAAACCTTGAAGTGGCGCGCGCAAACTACTCAAGAGAAGACCGGCTGTTTAAGAAGCAGATTTCGTCCGAAAAAGAATACCTCTATGCAAAGGCGGAGTTCATTCGCTCGGAAGCAGCGCTTAATGAAGCAAGAGAGACGCTCAGGTTGCTTGGCCTGAACGAGGAGGACATAAAGTCTCTTAAATGGGGAGGGAGTAATCAACCGGCCTCTATCTTCCCTTTAATCGCCCCATTCACCGGTACAGTGGTGGAGCAGCATATCGTGCTCGGGGAATTCATAAAACCTGAAGACAAACCCTATACAATTGCCGACCTCTCTCACCTCTGGATTCAGCTGGATATATACGAGCAGGACTTAAGGTGGGTTGAGGACGGGAAAACTGTGGATATTAACGTGAACTCGTATCCGGGGGAGCGTTTTGAAGGAACAGTGACTTATATAAGTGATATTCTGGACGCGTCTACCCGGACTGCCAAAGCTAGGGTCGAGATCCTGAACCCGGATGGCAAGTTAAAGCCCGGAATGTTTGCGACCGCCGCTATATCTGTACCATCATCAGGCAGCGAAGAAGTGATCGTTATCCCTGGTTCCGCCCTCCAGCAAATCGAGGGCAAGAGTGCGGTGTTTGTACAGGAAGGTGAAAACAGTTTTGAGATGATCGGAGTCACCCTCGGTCAGAATTCAGGTGAATACGTAGAGGTGATTTCGGGACTGGACCCGGGTAGCAAGGTTGTAACTGAAGGCGGATTCTATCTTAAATCAATTCTTCTAAAAGAAGAGCTTGGCGAAGGGCATGCACACTAAAAAGGGGAGTAATTTTAAATGCTAAACCGAATATTGGAATTTTCACTTGCTAACCGTTTTCTTATCATAATACTTGCGCTTGTCGTAGTCGGCATAGGCCTGCGCTCAATGCTGAAGCTCCCTATAGACGCTGTGCCCGACGTTACACCAAATCAAGTACAAATACTTACAAACTCTCCGGGGCTCGGACCCGTCGAGGTGGAGCGCTTCATTACTTTCCCCGTGGAGACCGCTATGTCGGGGCTGCCGGGTATAGAGGGTATACGCTCGGTCTCACGCTTTGGGCTCTCTGCAGTTACAGTGACTTTTAAAGAGGACGTGGATATCTACTTTGCGCGCCGCTTGGTAATGGAGCGGCTTCCACAGGCCCGGGAAATGATTCCTGAAGGGTTCGGCACACCCGAGATGGGCCCTATATCCACCGGACTCGGAGAGATATACCAGTTCGAGGTGAAGGGCGAGGGATACTCACTGATGGAGCTTCGCTCCATTCTCGAATGGGACATAGCGTTTAAATTAAAATCCGTACCCGGGGTTGTGGAAGTTAACACTTACGGAGGAGAGCTTAAAACCTATGAAATCCAGCTCAGCGCCGATAAGCTCGTCTCGTTCGATCTGTCTATCGACGGGGTGTTTCAGGCGCTCGAGAATAACAACACCAACTCGGGTGGGGCATACATTGAACATAACCAGGAGCAGTACCTTATTCGCGGCGAGGGTCTCGTCAGAGGATTAAAAGATATCGGCAACATAGTTGTCGCAACGCGAAATGAAGGCACGCCTATATTTATAAGAGATATAGCAGAGGTTGCTTTCGCACCAATGGTAAGGCAGGGCGCAGTAACCAGAGACGGAGAGGGTGAAGCTGTGACTGGGGTCGTAATGATGCTCATCGGGGAGAACTCCCGAACCGTAGTCAACAGAGTCAAGGAAAAGGTAGAAGAGATTAAGGAATCACTCCCTCCGGGTGTTGCTATCGACACTTACTATGACCGGACCGAGCTTGTACGCAATACCATAAAAACGGTAACTAAAAACCTGGGAGAAGGGGCGCTCCTGGTAATAGTCATTCTTTTTCTCATCCTCGGAAATTTCAGGGCTGGTCTCATTGTAGCTGCAGCTATCCCGCTCTCGATGCTCGTAGCATTTACTGGGATGAACTATTTCCGTATCTCGGGAAATCTAATGAGTCTCGGAGCGATTGATTTCGGTCTCATTGTGGACGGGTCTGTGGTAATGATCGAAAACATAGTGCGCCATTTATCGCTTAAACCCCAAATGGGGTCTGCAAATGAAGTCACTACAAAAGAAAATGCGTCGGGAAATAGAACTAATATTATAGAAGTGATCTTAAAAGCGGGACGCGAAGTGCTACGTCCCATAGTCTTTGCGGTCGGCATAATAATAATTGTATATATCCCGATCCTGACTCTTCAGGGCGTTGAAGGGAAGATGTTCAAACCAATGGCGCTTACTGTCATCTTTGCGCTGATCGGCTCACTCGTTCTGTCTTTTACGCTCATGCCTGTTCTTGCATCGTATTTTCTTAAAAAGGGCGCTCACGATAAGGAAACTTTTATCATCAGAAAGGTAAAACAGTATTATCTGCCCCTGGTACGAAAAACTATTTCACGCCCCAAAATAACTGCTGCCGTAGCAGGCACAATATTTTTTCTGAGCCTCATATTTGTTCCCTTTATGGGCGCTGAATTTATCCCGAAGCTGGACGAAGGGGCGATTGCGCTACAGGCATGGAGGCTCCCGAGCGTGTCGCTAGAAGAGTCTGTCCGGAACACCACCATGGTAGAAAGAATCCTTAAGAAATTTCCGGAGGTGATAACAGTAGTCTCGCGAACCGGAAGGGCTGAAATCGCAACAGACCCGATGGGGGTTGAGATAAGCGATATATACGTAATTCTAAAACCTCCTTCCGAATGGAAATCGGCTGAAACGAAGCATGGGCTTGTCGAAAAAATGAACGAAGCACTGACTAAAGCGCTACCCGGAACGATGTTCAGTTATTCCCAGCCTATAGAGCTTCGCGTGCAGGAATTGATTGCGGGAGTTCGCTCGGACGTGGCAATCAGTATTTACGGGGACGATCTCGAAACCCTCGAGGAGCTCGGCGGAAAAGTCGTAAGGGTTATTTCTAAAGTTCCCGGAGCCGCGGATACGAAAGCCGAGCAGGTGGCGGGGCTGCCATACCTCCGGGTAGTGATAGACAGAGACGCGATTGCCCGTTACGGAATAAATGCAAGCCAGGTGTTAGACACTGTAGAGGCGATAGGGGGGAGGCAAGTAGGGCAGGTGCTTGAAGGACAGAAGCGTTTTTCCATGCAGGTGCGGTTTTCACCTGAGGACAGAGCGAGTTTTGACAACATAAAGAACATCCGGGTGTCTGATCAAAACGGAAGGTTAATTCCCTTGAACCAGCTGGCTGATATTCGCACGGAGGAGGGACCTGCACAAATAAGCAGGGAGAATATTCACAGGAAACTTTCTGTGGAGACAAATGTCAGGGGCCGTGACCTCGCAAGCTTTGTGGGAGACGCGCAAAAAGCCGTCCGGGACCAGATGGAGCTGCCTCCGGGTTACTGGATTGAGTGGGGAGGGCAATTTGAGAACCTTGAGCGTGCAAGCTCGACCCTGGCAATTGTAGTACCGGCTGCGCTCCTTTTGATTTTTATTCTTCTTTATATGACTTTTGGCTCTGTGCGTCCGGCACTTATGATTTATCTGAACATCCCTTTGGCCGCTACGGGTGGAATCATTGCTCTATTTCTGCGTGGAATGCCCTTTAGTATTTCGGCGGGGATAGGTTTTATAGCTCTTTTCGGTATTGCTGTATTAAACGGCGTTGTTCTCATGTCTTATATAATTCAGAGGAGGAAGGAAGGAAAAGACCCGACCGAGGCTGCCCGAGAAGGAGCGGAAATACGTCTCCGTCCGGTGCTCATGACGGCACTAGTGGCGAGTTTTGGCTTTATTCCTATGGCGCTCTCTACGAGCGCCGGCGCGGAGGTACAAAGACCTCTTGCAACAGTTGTTATCGGAGGGCTTGTTACTTCTACTCTGCTGACTCTGCTGGTGCTTCCGGCAATATACAGCTGGCTTGAGAAAAAAGCTGAAGTGAACGCATAATTCGGAGAACACCAAATAATCATGGAAGAGGGGTGCGACTCAGCTCTCCTCTTCTTCGTCCCCTTGGAATTCAAGAGCGCAGGAATTGATGCAATACCTAAGCCCCGTCTCTTTCGGGCCGTCAGGGAAAACGTGCCCCAGGTGAGCGTCACAGTTACTGCATAGTACCTCGGTCCTCACCATACCGTGGCTCTGATCGACTTCCTCGGCCACCTTACCATCCCCGTGAGGCCTATAAAAGCTCGGCCACCCAGAGCCCGAGTCAAACTTGGTATCCGAGCCAAAGAGCTTCTCGCCGCAGCTTATGCATACGTACAGACCCTTTCCTTTATGTTCGTGGTATTTACCGGTAAAAGGCCTCTCGGTACCCTTTTCCCTCGTCACATGGTACTGCTCTTCGGTAAGGGCGCTCCGCCATTCATCGTCCGTTTTTTTTACTTTATTTGCCATGCCTGTCTCCCTATCAGAATATGTCATATAGGATACCAGTTCAGGCGAAAAGGTTGCAAACCGGGAATTAATTCCTTCTAGGATTATCCGGGCTTTCGTTTCTCAATAGTGAGCCATGCTACCAGAGTGCTTAAAAGCACAAGCCCGGCCGATATCATCATCATCAGTCGATAGCTCGCTAAGAATGAAGTGTCTATGGAAGATCTTATAATTTCCCGGGTCTTTGGCTCTACATTATCCGGTATTTCTATAAGCAGAAACTTAATGCGCTGCGAATCTATGTACTGCCTTGTCTCTTGAGGTAACTCCAGCTGATCGAGATCTCTGTCGAGATTTCTGTTAAATGTGCTAAGAGCAAACACACCCATAACGGCAATTGCGAGAAGCCCGGCGATCCTGCCAACGGTGTTATTCACTCCGGACGCCACGCCCGATTCTTCGAGCCCGACCGAACTCATCACGGCTGTTGTGAGAGGAGAGATAACGATTGCCATGCCGATGCCGAGCATAGTAATCGCGGGGAATATCGTAGTCCAGTAACTCCCTCCGATATCAGGAAGCGTAAAGAGATAAAAACCGATAGATGCTAGTATTGTTCCGGCTATAATTGCCGGTTTCGCTCCATACCTGGCCACCGTACCCCCGGCCCATCTTGAGAAAAGAACTAGTGCTATCACAAGGGGAACGAAAGCGAGTCCTACTCCGGCAGCCGAATACCCTTGCAATTGTATAAGGTTAAAGGGGATAAAAAATATTGCGCTGCTCCACGCGGCCCAGTAAAGAAACGATATCAGGTTCGCCCCGCTGAAAGTCCTTGATCTGAATAGGCTAAGCGGCATCATCGGCGAAGACGCCCGCCACTCATATATAATGAAGGAGATAAAGAAAATCCCCCCTGCTACAAGCGGAACAATAACTTTGGGATGTCCAAAACCTATATTTCCGGAATCTACAAGAGCGAAGACTATACATCCAAGTGCCAGTGTCGCGAATAACGACCCCCAGATATCAAGCCCCCCGGTTCCGTTTTCCTTTTTACTCTCCGGTATGCGCCAAAACAGAACTCCTAAAACGATCAGAGCCAGCGGCAGATTAATGAAAAACACCAGCCGCCAGGATATATTCTGTGCAAGCCAGCCGCCCAGTATCGGGCCCAGAGCCGTAGTTACCGCCGTAAACGCCGACCACGTACCTATGGCTCGCCCACGGTGTTCTTCACTGAACGAAACAGTAATAATAGCCAAACTCCCCGGTACGAGAAGCGCCCC
>JGI24023J19991_10002119_pt1 | contig 14684 bp, 13 predicted proteins | sample Cruoilmetagenom1_FD_19991 | JGI IMG/M metagenome (IMG submission 19991) | reverse complement strand
GCGCCGCAACCCTGGCGCGAGACAGCGGCGCAGGCGCACCGCGACTATCTGGAGAACATCGAACCACCGACGATCCCCGGCACGGTGCAAATGGGCGAGATCATGGCCTATCTGCGCCAGACGCTGCCGCCGGAGACAATTGTAACCAACGGCGCCGGCAACTATTCGACTTGGCCCAACCGCTTCTACCAATACCGGCGGTTTCCCAGTCAGTTGGGGCCGACCAGCGGGTCCATGGGCTATGGCACACCGGCGGCGGTGGCCGCCAAGCTGGTTCATCCCGACCGGCCGGTGGTGTGCTTTGCCGGCGACGGCTGCTTCCTGATGAACGGTCAGGAACTGGCAACCGCCGTGCAGTACAATCTTGGCATCATCATTTTGGTCATCAACAACGGCATGTATGGCACCATCCGCATGCATCAGGAGCGTGAATATCCGGGCCGCGTCGTCGGTACCGGCCTGGCCAATCCGGATTTTGCCGCCCTGGCGCGCGCCTATGGCGCGGAAGGGGTAACGATCGAGCGCACCGAGGACTTCGCGCCGGCCTTCGAACAGGCCATGGCGGCGGGCAAGCCGGCATTGCTGGAGCTGAAAGTCGACCCGGAAGCGATCACTCCGCGTATGACCTTGAGCCAAATTCGAGAGGCCGCATCGCGGTAAGCAGAGCATGACCGCCTATACGCCCCCTATTGCCGACATGCGCTTCGTCCTCGACGAGCTGGCGCACCTGGACGAGATCGCCGCCCTGCCCGGCTACGAGGAGGCGACGCCCGAGTTGGTCGAGAGTATCCTGGGCGAGGCGGGCAAGCTGGCCTCCGAGGTATGGGCACCGCTGAACCAATCCGGCGACCACGAAGGATCGGTGTTCGAGAACGGTGTGGTGCGCACACCCAAAGGTTTTCCGGACGCCTATGCCCGCTATGTGGAAGGCGGCTGGGGCTCCCTGCCCTTCGATCCGGCACACGGCGGGCAAGGCCTGCCGTGGGCGATCGCGGCGGCGACCCAGGAGATGTGGCACGGGGCCAATCTGAGTCTGGCCCTCTCCCCGCTGCTCACCCAGGGCGCGGTCGAGTTGCTATCGGCGCATGGGTCGGAGGCGCAGAAGGCCCTCTATCTGGCGAAGATGATCTCCGGCGAGTGGACCGGGACCATGAACCTGACCGAACCACAAGCCGGCTCGGACGTGGGCGCCCTCAAGACCCGAGCCGAACCGGCGGGCGATCACTACCTGATCACCGGGCAGAAAATCTATATCACCTGGGGCGAACACGACTGCGCCGAGAATATCGTGCACATGGTCCTGGCACGCACGCCCGGCGCCCCGGCCGGCACCAGGGGCATCAGCCTGTTCATCGTGCCGAAGTATCTGGTCAAACCCGATGGCAGCTTGGGCGAGCGCAACGATCTGCGTTGCGTCTCGCTCGAGGGCAAGTTGGGCATCCACGCCTCGCCCACGTGCGTGATGGCCTATGGCGATGCGGGCGGCGCCAAGGGCTGGCTGGTCGGCGAAGAAAACGCTGGCATGGCCTGTATGTTCACGATGATGAACAGCGCCCGCTTGTCCGTCGGCATCCAGGGCCTGGCGGTGGCCGAGCGGGCCTATCAGGCGGCCCTGGCCTTCGCCAAGGAACGGGTGCAAAGCCGACCCATCGACGGGTCGGATCGTGGGCCCGTGCCGATCATCCGGCATCCCGATGTGCGCCGCATGCTCATGACCATGAAGGCAACGATCGAGGCCATGCGCGCCCTGGCTTACACGACGGTGGCGGCGCAGGACAAAGCCAAGCGGCACCCGGACGCGGACATCCGGGCGCGCAACCAGGCGCGGGTGGACCTGCTCACACCCGTGGTCAAGGGCTGGCTGACCGATTGCGGGTGCGAGCTAGCCTCGATCGGTGTGCAGGTGCATGGCGGCATGGGTTTCGTCGAGGAAACCGGGGCGGCACAGTTTTATCGGGACGTGCGGATCACGCCGATCTACGAGGGCACCAACGGCATCCAGGGCCTGGATCTGCTGACCCGAAAACTGCTGCGCGACGACGGCGCGGCGATGACCGCGTTGCAGACCGAAATGGGGGTGACGTTGGGCGAACTGGAGTCCCTGCCGGGCGCCGATATGGCGCCGATCCGCGAGGCCCTGGCCGACGGCGTGGACCAGTTATCCACTGCCTCCGACTGGCTGCTGGAGTTGGGCGAAACGGATTTACCCCGCGCCGCCGCCGGGGCCAGCCCCTACCTCCGCCTACTCGGCACGGTCACCGGCGGCTGGCTGCTAGCGCGCGGCGCCGCCGCGGCGCAGAGATACCTGACAGAGGGCGGCGAGAAAGCCGGCGCACGCGAGGGTTTCCTGACGGCAAAGATCCAAACCGCCCGCTTCTACGCCGACAACATCCTCCCCGGCGCCGCCGCCGAAGCCGCGGCCGTCAACCGCGGCGGCGAAAGCACCCTGGCCCTCGACGAAGACCTTTTTTAGGCCGCTCTAGGCTGCCGCACCCGTAAGCCGTCATCCCGGAAGCCGATTTCGTTGCGAAATCGAGCTATCCGGGATCCAGGCCCGAAACGCCGGAGCCTGCAACCCTGGATCCCGGATCTAACACTCGGCTCCCAAGAACCCTTGGTTCTTGGGCTCATGTAACGTCCGGGATGACCCGAACACCATTTCAGCGCCGGCGCTCTAGCCCTTGCCGATGGCGATCTTCTTTTTCTTCTTCTTGGCTTCGGAGCGCTTTGGCAGGGTTACCGTGAGCACGCCCTTTTCGAAGTTCGCCTTGATCTTGCCCTCGTCAATCGATTCGGGTAGGCGCAGGGAGCGGACGAAAGAACCGTAGCGGCGCTCGGATAGGTAGTAGTCCTTTTCCTTCGTCTCTTTCTCCGCCTTCTTCTCACCCTTGATGGTGAGCACGCCGTCGCTCAAGGTCAACTCCACATCCTTCTCGTCGATGCCCGGAAGTTCCGCCGACATCTCGATGGCGTCGTCGGATTCCGCCACTTCGAAGCGCACGTCCACAGCGCCGCGGCTCCACAGCGACGTCTGCAGTGGCTCGAGGTCCCAGAAGTTGCGGGCTAGGGAGGGCAGCCGCCAATCGCTTGCGAACTCGTCGAACAAGCGATCCATCTGCCCGCGTAACGCCAGCAGCGGGTGGCTGGCGAAATCACGAGACGCTGGCAAGGCGCCTTCGCCTTTTCCCTTCTTACTCACTTCAACCTTGCTTGCCATTGATCTTCTCCTTGCGCGTAAGCTCAACCACCGCGTGAAGCGTTTGGACTATGGTTAATGCTTGGAAGCGCGCGCCGCATTGACGCACATCAAACCGCGCTCGAGCGGGCGGCCGCGACGTGATCGCGGCTTGATCTTTGCGCGCGGCAAATCCACCATGCCGGGCCACGCAAGGGCGGAGCCGCAGGGGCGGAGCCGCAGGGGAGAGCTGTTGTCATGAGTACCGCACGCGCCGTCCTGGCCATCGACCAAGGCACGACCAGCAGTCGCGCCATGATCTTCGATCAGCACGGTCAGCCGACGGCGACGGCCCAGGACGAGCTGCCGCAGCATTTCCCGCAGTCCGGCTGGGTCGAACACGACCCCGAGGACATCTGGCGCGATACGGTCCGTGTCACCAAGCAAGCCCTGGCCAAGGGCGGACTTACGGCCAAGGATATCGCCGCCATCGGGATTACCAATCAGCGCGAGACCACGGTGCTGTGGGACCGCAAGACCGGAGAAACCATACACAAGGCCATCGTCTGGCAGGACCGGCGGACGGCGCCGCTGTGCGACCGCTTGCGGCGCGACGGGCACGAGCCGATGGTCAAGGACAGGACCGGCCTGCTGCTCGATTCTTACTTTTTCAGCGACCAAGATTGCCTGGCTGCTGGAGAATGTGCCCGGCGCCCGGGAGAAAGCGGAGCGCGGCGAGTTGGCCTTCGGGACCATCGATACCTTTCTGCTCTGGCGCCTGACGGAAGGCAAGGTGCACGCCACCGACGCGACCAACGCCGCGCGCACCATGCTTTACGACATCAAGCGCCAGACCTGGGACGACGAGCTTCTGGAGCTGTTCGGGGTGCCGGCCGCGATCCTGCCCGAGGTGCGCGATTGCGATGCCGAGTTCGGCGCCACCCCGGCGGATATGTTCGGCGCGCCTATCCCCATTCTCGGCATGGCCGGTGACCAACAGGCGGCGACCATCGGCCAGGTCTGTTTCAAACCAGGCATGGTCAAGTCGACATACGGGACCGGTTGTTTTGCCTTGTTGAATACCGGCAGCCAGCCGCTCGATTCGAAGAACCGGCTGCTGACCACCATCGCCTACCGCTTGTCCGGCGCCACCACCTATGCCCTGGAAGGCAGCATCTTTATTGCCGGCGCCGCCGTGCAGTGGCTGCGGGACGGCCTGGGGATAATTGCCTCGGCGGACGAAACAGAGGCCTTGGCCAAAACCGCCGATCCGGCTCAGGTCATCCACATGGTGCCGGCATTTACCGGCCTGGGCGCGCCCTATTGGGACGGGCACGCGCGCGGCGCCATTTTCGGCCTGACCCGCGCGACCGGGCCGGCGGAAATCGCGCGCGCGGCGCTGGAGGCGGTTTGCTACCAGACACGTGATCTGCTTGAAGCCATGCGCGCCGATGGCGCAGGGGAGGTGGAGGCCTTGCGCGTCGACGGCGGCATGGTGGCCAACGACTGGATGCTGCAGATGCTGGCCGACACTCTCGGTGTCGCCGTGGAGCGGCCCAAGGTGAGCGAGACCACGGCGCTCGGTGCCGCCTGTCTGGCAGGTTTGCGCAGCGGATTCTTCGGTAGCCTGGACGAGATTTCCAACATGTGGCAAAGCGCCGGCCGCTTCGAACCGCGCATGGCCGCGGACGAGCGCGAGCGCCGCTATGCCGGCTGGCTCGATGCCGTGCGCCGGGTGCGCAGCGGAAAATGACGCGCGCAAGTAGCACCGGAAGCGCGGGGGCAAAAGGCGTGGGCCAAATCCGCTCGGTCCTGTTTCTCACCGGTGATCAATGGCAGGGCGCCTGCTTGTCGGCGCTGGGCCATCCGTGCGTGCGCACGCCACATCTTGATGCCTTGGCGGCCGACGGGGTTTTGTTCCGCAATCACTTCGCGCAATGCAGCCCGTGCGGACCGGCGCGCACCAGCCTGCTGACCGGCCTCTACCTGATGAACCATCGCTCGGGCCGCAATGGCACACCGCTGGATACGCGCCATAGCAACATCGCCCTGGAGGCACGCAAGGCGGGGTACGATCCGATCCTCTTTGGTCATACGGATACCAGTCCGGACCCGCGCACCCTGGCGCCGAATGATCCGCGTCTACGTTTCTATGAAGGGGTTCTGCCCGGCATGTCCGTCGGCGTCCACATGACCGAGCCGGTTATCCCCTGGCGTGCTGACTTGACGACCAAAGGCTATGCCGTACCGGGCGATCCCATGGCGGTCTTCACCCCCGTCGGCAGCACACGCGCCGAGGACGGCAGCGAGCGGCCGAAGCCGCTATACACCGCCGAGGACAGCGACAGCGCCTTCATCGCCGATCATGTGCTGCGCTATCTTTCCGTGCGCGAGCGCGAACCGTGGTTCGTGCACGGCGTGTTCCTGCGCCCGCACCCGCCGCTAATCGCGCCGGAGCCCTACAACACGATGTATCACCGGGACGACGTGCCGGCGCCGCGACGCCACGACAGTGCCGATACGGAGGCGGCGCAACACCCCTATCTGGCGCACCTGCTGGCCATGCAGCGACAACCCGGATACTACATCGGCCACGATATTGATCTGCAGGCGATCGACACGGCGGCCATCGCCGATCTACGCGCGACTTACTATGGCCTGATCACCGAGGTTGACGAACAGATCGGCCGCCTGATTGCCCGCCTCAAAGAAACCGGTGAATACGACCATACGCTAATCATCTTCACCTCGGATCACGGGGAGATGCTGGGCGATCACTGGCTGTTCGGCAAGGAAGGGTATTTCGATCAGGCATACCACATCCCCATGATCGTGCGCGATCCGCGCCGGGAGGCGGATGCATCGCGCGGCCGCGTGGTGGACGCGCTCACCGAATCCGTCGATGTCATGCCGACGATATTGGATTGGCTGGGGCAAGAGGTGCCGGTTCAGTGCGACGGGACGTCGCTGCTACCGTTCCTGCACGGCGACCCGCCCAAGGGATGGCGCCGCGATGTGCATTGGGAGTTCGACTTCCGCGACATCCCCAACCAAGTGCCGGAGACCACGCTGGGCGTGACCAGCGATCAATGCAATCTCTGCGTCATTCGCGACGAGCGGTACAAGTACGTGCACTTCCCGGCGCTGCCGCCGCTGTTCTTCGATTTACAGCAAGACCCGATGGAATTGCATAACCTGGCAACCGACCCCGCGCACCAGGGCCTGGTGCTTCAGTATGCGCAGAAGATGCTGAGTTGGCGCATGGCGCACGCGGACCGGACGCTGACCAACACGTTCCTGACGCCCGACGGTATCTCTGAACGCCGCGGCCCGCGATACTAATACCAATCCCGAAACTTGCGACCCAGTCGCCATGCTTCGAGACACCGCTTCGCGGCTCCTCAGCATGAGGTCATATTTTGGTATGAAACACCCATCCTCATCCTGAGGAGCGTTCGAAGAACGCGTCTCGAAGGATAGGCCATGAGTCTCAGCATTCAAGACGGGGTATAAGACTCGGGCTCACGACGGTTCATCTCAGTGAGATTTGGTATTAGACGCAATCGATGCGCCGCGTGGTCGGTTTGGTGTGTCAGGCCACTTTCGGCAAGACAGCCCGGTTGGCGGGAAACTCAATAGATACAGCGGTTCCCTTGCCGACTTCGCTTTCAATGTGGATTGTGGCTCCGTGAAGGGTGGCCAACGAGGCGGTCAAGGCCAGCCCCAACCCAGCGCCACCTTCTGACGCGGTGAACGGTCCCGCGACTTGATGGAAGGGTTTCATTACCAATGGCATTTGTTCCTTGGAAATTCCAACGCCGGTGTCCGAGACGGTCAGCCGAAGCGTTCCCTTCGGGCCGTGGACAACTTCCACGACGATGCGACCATCGCTCGGCGTGAACTTGATGGCATTGGAGAGAAGTTTCAGCAGGATCTGCTTTAGAGCGCGCTCGTCCGCGTATACAGCCGGCAGATTTGGCGCAATTTCAACGTCAAAGGTTATTCCCTTGCTAGTGGCCCGTGGCGCCATCAGCCGGTGGACTGACTCGATGACTTCCGGCAAAGCGACTTCAATCTCCCGAAAAACAAACTTACCAGTCTCGATCTTGGAAAGCTCGAGGACGTCGTTAATGATGTCGAGGAGATGCCGCCCACACTCATGGATGTTGGTGTTGTACTCGGCATAACGTTCGTTGCCCAGTGGACCGAACACCTCGTTCCGCATCATCTCCGAAAACCCGATGATCGCGTTCATTGGTGTTCGTAATTCGTGGCTCATGTTGGCCAGGAACTCGGTCTTGGTACGGTCGGCCGACTGCGCCCGTTGCATCGCATGCCATAGTTCCATCTGGCCGCGGCGCAGGCTTTTCAGAACGTACCAGCTCAGCAATCCAACCAATAGGATGGCAGCCAGCAACGCCGGTAGGACAACGTAGAGCACATGGCGGCTGGGCAGATCGATCCGCCACGTCAAGGTGCCGAACTGCTGGCCATCGGGGGCATCGAGTGGCTGCGTCAGACCTTCGGGCAGATCGATATCGGCAACGTAACTGAGGTCCTTGAGACCAAAATCAATAGCGAGGCTGTCCAGCAATTCGTCGTCGATCGGGCGCATGTAGACAGCGACATGGGCGTTGGCCGGCGTGATCGCGGCCTTTGCCAGCAAGTCTTCGGTATGTGGGTGGATGGCCCGGACCGCCACGAAGTACAACTGGTCAGCCATCTTGACCAAACCGCCCACCGCCAGGAACTCGCCGTCGACTGTGCGGCGTGCCTCTTCGATTAGCTTGCCAAGGCCGCCTTCCACGTGGGCATCGATGTTCAGTGCCCGCGCGTCCTCGATAACCACCGAGCCGTGCATGTGACGTAGCGGTCGGTTGTCCGGCCCGATAACGATGCTGGAGGTGATGCCGAAGGTATCCCGGAGATAGGGACCGTTGCCAAAGTTCTCATCGAAAAAGTCGGGATCGAAGGTCTCGACCGTTTTCTGATAGGCCTCGTCCCAGTAAGTATAATCGGTCAGGATCTTTTTCAGGTTGCCCAGTTGCACGCTCAGCGCGGTGCTGGCGAGATGGCGAGAGCTATCGACCGCGATCTTATCCTGGCTCTTCGCTGACCAGAACAGTAACGCTAGCGTCAGCGCCAGGCTGAACACCAGCAACCCGGCCAGCAGGCGGATCTTTGTCGTCAGGCCATAGGGTTCCGCGGGTCCGCCTCGTCCACCGAGTGCAGCCTCGATGGCGTCGCTGCTGGCATCCGCCAACGTAGTCGCTGCCTTTCCCATCACTGCCCTCGTGAAGTGTGCGCGGTCTGTTCCAATCCAATAGGTTGAATAGAATGTTTCAATTTTCCCTTAAAAAGTCGTCTGCCTGGCCGCCTCGGGGACAATCCCGGCCGTTGCCGCTATCAGCGCGCCGGACCCGCTCTTTATGCCAACAGCGGACGCAGTCCATGCCACTCAAACCTGGAGCCTGAGAGCAGACCCTAGATTGCCAAGGCCGCCAGGATGCCGATTCCGAAGGTCCCGATGACGAGGCCGGAGGCGCGGTTGATCCAGGTCATGGTGGTCGGGCCCATGCGCCGGCGGAGCAGCGAGACGCTGCCGCAGAGCACCAGCCACCATAAGGTGGATCCAGCGAATACCCCCACGACCAGGCTAGTGGCGGCGGTGTAATCGCCGGCACTGCCGACAAGCCCAAGGCCAGCAAAAATCGCGATGAAGGTGAGGATGGTCGTCGGGTTGGTCATGGTCAGAAAAAAACAGGAGATGAAGGCGCCGGCAAAATACGACCTGGTTTTGCCGGCCGAGTCGACCGAGGGCGCTGGATCCTTGAAGAGAATCCGGATACCGAGAGCCAGCAGAAACGCACCGCCGATCAAGCGCAGCGCCGTCTCCAGATCGAGCAGCACCGCGGCGATGGCGGAAATGCCGAACGCCGCGATTGCTCCGTACACGGCGTCGGCGGTGGCGATACCCAGGCCGGATACGACGCCAACAAGCGGCCCATCCCGCAGGGTGCGGCGGATGCACAGGATGCTCATCGGCCCGACCGGCGCGGCCAATGCCAAACCGATGCCCAATCCCTTGAGAAGGAACGGTAGGGTGCTCACGACGGAGGCTCCGGATCTTTCACGCTCGGCGCCGATAGCACGTGGCGCCACAATGGTAAACGCTTCATTAACTATCCGTGCGCCAAGATGGCGGCAAGCGGGCGATGCCCGTCCAAGTGCGTGAGGCGGAATGGCAAAATCACCGGTCGGCCAGACTCAGAGTCCCGAAGACAGGCGCAAATCCGAGCGTCGGGAGGTCGTGGAGCGCCACCCGATCACCGCGATGGCTGGGGGCAAGGTCTATACATGCTTCATCGAGGATATCTCACCGGACGGGCTACGGCTGAGCTTCGAGGGGGACATGCCGGACGGCAATGTCATCGCCCTCGACCATCCCGTTGCCGGGACAATATGCGGGGTTTGCGCCTGGCGGGACGAGGCCAACATGGGCGTCGAACTGCAGTTCCCGAATGGCGAGCTGGAACGGATATTGCGGTGCATCTGCCTAGTTCTCTAGGACCGCCAGGTGAATCCAAAACGCCCGCCATGGTTATTAAACAGCTAATCAAATACCCGCAAAAGCTGTTTAAAATTAACGGTTTTGCAAGCCGCATCAGGCACTCTTTCAGGGTACACACGAACACCCAGGCAAGAGGGTCGGCCAATGCGGAACACTCGGAAGCCAAAGAAGTGTCAGGAGGAGCGGCGGGCCCACAAACGCACCCACGTGCTCTTTCTAGGCCATCTAGTTTCCGGCGACCGCAGCGTCCCAGGGGTGCTGTTCGATATTTCCGCGGGCGGCGTCAGAATGCGCCTCGCCGAACCGCTGGAACCCGGCTCGGCCATTACCTTGCGGATAGCGAACAGACTCGATTTTCACGTCGAGATCGCTTGGTGCGACGGCCAGATGTTCGGCCTGAAGTTTCGCGAGGCCCCAGGAAGAATCGCCGCAACCATGGCCGGCTTGCTACCACAGGACTGCCTCGCCGCCTGATCATCCGGACCAACCGTCCCGACCAGCGCTTCCATGGCGCAGAACGGTCTGCCCGAATTTTGAGAAATCTATCCTACAGCTCGAGGCACTTTGAAGCCTCCAGCGAAAACTTGGCTGGTGGGCGATGTCCTGAAGGCCAAGGGGCACAATGAAAGCCGGTACAGTGAAAAAGCCAGAACGCGTCAATCAGGTCTGGCTGGACGAGGCGGCCGAGCTGCACGAGCTTTACCTACAGGGCAAGCCCGGCGGGCACCGCATGTTTCTGAATTTCAAGGATGCCCGGCATCTGGACCTGAGCGGCCGCAACCTGCCAGGCGTCGAGATGGTTGCCGCCGAGCTTGCCCATTCGAACCTCGCCAGCGCGATTCTGGCGCGCGGAAATCTGTTCGGCGCCAACTTTGAGTCGGCGGATATGCGCGAGTGCGACCTATCGCGGTCCGATCTACGCGGCGCCAATCTATCCGGGGCCAACCTTGAATCGGCCGACCTGCGCGAGGCCGATATCCGCAACGGCTTCATCATGGTGCGCGACGACGACGGCAACTTGACCCCCATGAAGGACGGGACCACGGAGATCAGCGGCGTTAATCTATCCGGCGCCGACCTAAGCGGCGCCCGTCTGGGCCGAGTTCTAGGTCGGCGAACAAATTTAACCAATGCGATCTTCAAGAACGCCAAGTTGGTGGCCGCGAATCTATCGGATTCGGATGTGCGCGGCGCAATCTTCACCGGCGCCGACTTGACCGACGCAGATCTAAGCGGATGCATCTTTCAGGGCGCGATGCTGGGCGGCGCCATTCTCAACAATACCAATCTCGACGGGGCCGATCTGACGGCAGCGCACTTCTTTCCGGCCGAGTTGAAGTACGCAAATACACAGAATACGCGTATGCCCAAGAATCCCGCCGCGTTCGATCGCACTTTGCAGGAAATCATCGCAGATCATGGCGTATGGATCGACTCGCTGGGGCGAAAAGGAAACCAAGCGGACTTCTCCAACCTCGATATGCAGGGGCTGGAGTTCACCGGAGTCAACTTGCAGGCGGCGATTCTGACCATGGCCAATCTGTCTCAGGCGAAATTTCAGGCCGGGCGATTTGCTATGACAAACATGATGGGCGCCCTTTGCCTCGATAGCGACTTCAGCGACTCGGATATGCGGGGGGCACGCATGGACCGTGCCAACCTCATGCACGCATCCTTGCGTTGCGCTAACCTTGGGCCAATGGAACTGATCGGCGTCGTCGGCCAACGGGTCGGCGCCAGCCTCAAGGATGTGAACCTCACCGGCGCCGATCTGTCGGGGGCCGACTTGGATGCCGCCGATTTTACGCGGGCAAAGCTCTGCAACGCCAATCTGCGCGGCGCACGCCTAAATACGGCTTGTTTCCTCGACGTGGATTTTAGCGGAGCCGACCTACGTGGCACCGATATCGAAAATGCGGATACGCGGGGTGCAATCGGAATCCGGCTATGACGACGCAGCCGGCCATCTGCGGCAACCGACAAGGAAGTTGATCGAATGAAGGGATGTAGAAGCTGCAAGAGCTGGCAATCCCGCGAGGAATTCCTGGACCGCGAGGACCCGGCCACCAACGGCCAGAAGGTCCAGATGGGCGTATGCCGGCGCTATGCACCGCATCCGGCCGTCGCCAGTGGAGCCGTCGGCGGGGCCGTCGATGGAAGACCGGCGGAAGCCCAATGGCCTAGCGTCCCTTCTGACGCGTGGTGCAGCGAATGGGAGCCGAATATTCTCTAATTTACCCGGCCTGCGCGACCAAGCACCTGATTCTGCCAACTTCTCCGCCCGCCTCTCCCTTTGACATGGATCAAGCGACTCTGCCGCCCTTGGCGGTAGCATGTCTTCGATTGTCCCGGAGACGAGGTCGTCCTGCCATGGCGCTAATGCAATGGTCGGAAAAGATGAGTGTCGGCGTGCCGGAGTTGGATGCGGATCACAAGGAGCTGATCCGAATCATTAACCAGCTCGCGGCGGACACCAGTGACCGCAGTCGCCGTAGCGCGGTGCGGCAGTCGCTTTTCGCATTGCTGCGCTACGCGGAATTTCACTTTGCCCGCGAAGAAAAGGTCATGGCAGCTTGCGGCTTTCTTGGCATCGAAGAGCACAAGCGGACACATCGGGGATTCGTCGCCCGCATCCGCGCGCTCAGTCATAAATTCGACAATGACCCGGAAGGATCAGCCGAGATCGTCAACGGGGATCTGCTGTATTTTCTCCATGATTGGCTAAACCACCATATCCTGATCGAAGATAAAGCCTACCGCACCGCCGCCGAAGCAAACCCGGAGGCCCGACAGGCCGCCAGGTCATTCAAGGCTACCGAAATCTGGTGGAGCGGCTAGGGTCGCCGCCCTCCAAGGCCGTCATCCCAGAAGCCGATTTCGTCGAAATCTTCGATTTCGCTACGAAATCGAGCTATCTGGGATCCAGAGCAATAAGTACGGAGCCCGCGGCCGGGGATCCCGGATCTAACATTCGCTAGCCAAAACCTTTGATTTTGGGCTCATGTAGAGTCTGGGATGAGCTGAGCATCGTTTATGGATACATGCTCCAGTCTTGGACGGTTTCTCCGCCCCGTCGATGCTATCGATCACTAACTTGCCAGTTACCTACGGTTTCCAAGCCGATAGCGTCGCCTGCTTCTTGGCGCGCTTTTCGGCTTCCGGAAGTTTGTGATCGTGGCCGAAAGCCGCCGACTCCCATGACCCATAGGACGGATTGGGCAGAACGATCCAGCGCTGCCCCCACATGTCCTTGTGGCTATTCATGACGGCCTGGCGTTCGGAAAGACTGCCTTTGTACTCGTCGACGAAGTCGCCGAAATTGTCTCCCAGCACAAGCAGCACCCGGTAATCCTCGGCGACATGGGCGCGGCGCGGACTCTTCTTCGATGATGCCCACTCGGGCCGCTCCTTCTTCAACAACACGGTGTCCACATTGCCGCCCATGGGGAATCCGAACTTCTCCAAATTCTTCCGGGTCGCGTCTTCCAGCTCGCCTGTGCGGTTCGAGACGTAGAATACTTTGACGCCTTTGCTATCGGCGTATTTGGTAAAATCCAGAGCCCCTGGTATGGGCCGCGAGGTCACGGTGTTGACGAACGTCCCCCAGGTCTTGGAGCCGAATGTCTCGTTGTTGAGCGCCATCCACGCCTGATAGTTCGAGTTGTCGAGCACTGTTTCATCCACATCAAGGATCACCGCCGGCGGCAATTCCTGATAGGCGCCTGTCTGTTCGCCGACTGCGGCCGTCCAGTTCTTATCGGCCAATGCCTTGTCGAGCATCAACGTTGCAAGCCGGTACGCCCCCATGGTCGCGCCCTGATATTCGACCGCCGTCTGCATCCAAAGAGTGGAATTCAAATTGTCGTTGGCTTCGCCGGCCTGCGCGGCCGAAACAGATAAGGTCAGCAACACGATGCCTCCTGCCGCCGAGCATACGTTTCGCGCGAATGTTGCTTGTGTCATCTTGGTCCTCCCTTTCTGGAAAAGGCCGAATCAACCCGGGTACGGGCTAAGCCGGTCAACGAGCGCAGGCAATTCGCCGATAGACTCGAGGCGGCTAAAGCGGGCATGAGCGGGATCGCGGTCGTGCCGCTCGAAGGATGCGGTTACCACATAGGGGATGTGCACCGCCCAACCGCCAACCTCGAGTATGGGTAGAACGTCGGAAGGTATGGAGTTGCCGACCATTACGACCGATGCCGGGTCGACGTCGTGCCGGTCGAAGACCTCGCGATAGGCGGTCGGGTCCTTGTGCGCCACTATCTCGATGCCCGCGAAGTGGTCCGCCAAACCGGACGTCTCGATCTTGTTGCGCTGATCGAGCAAGTCCCCCTTGGTTACCAGGTAGAGCGGATAACGCTGCTGCAGGTGGGCGAGGACTTGCGGCACGTGATCGAGCAATTCCATGGGTGCCTCGAGCATACCGCGACCCATGCCGACAACCGAATGAATGTCCGCCGCCGAAATGCGCCCGCCGGAAATCTCGATGGCGGTTTCGACCATGGACAAGGTGAACCCTTTCACGCCGAAACCGAAGACCTTGACGTTGCGCTCTTCGGTAGCGTGCAGGCGCCGCTGCACTTCGTCGGCCGGCGCGTAGTGGCTAAGGATCTCCGCGAGGCGAACCTGGGTCTCTTGGAATAGGGTTTCTGTGTGCCACAGAGTATCGTCGGCATCGAAGGCGATGGCGCGGATCATGGCGCGTCCTTCGCGATACGTTCGAGAACCATGGCGTCGGATGCGGCCGGGGGCGTGTCATCAATGTAAATCGCACTTTGCACGGCGATAGTTGCGGCTTCGGCAGCGATCTTATCGGCGGCATGGATCATGGCCAGCGGCTGCCCGCGCGCAACCGCATCTCCCACGTGGCAAACGCGGCTTAGTCCTACGCGGTGGTCGATACGGTCGCCGGCGGCACGGCGGCCGCCGCCGAGGTCG
>JGI24023J19991_10002117_pt1 | contig 14688 bp, 11 predicted proteins | sample Cruoilmetagenom1_FD_19991 | JGI IMG/M metagenome (IMG submission 19991) | reverse complement strand
CACCGCAGCTCGACTGGCTGCTGCTGACCAAACGACACGACCTGGTTCAGCAGCTGGCGCCGTGGCGCGAATGGCCCGCCAACGTCTGGCTCGGTATGACCGTCGAGAATCAGGAGTGGGCCCGGCAGCGTATTCCGCGGCTGATCGAGATACCGGCCGTCGTCCGATTCCTTTCCTGTGAACCTCTCCTCAGCCCCCTGGACCTGTCTCGATGGCTGGGCGATTCCATACACTGGATCGTCGCCGGCGGCGAAAGCGGCGCAAAAGCGCGGCCGACCCACCCGAACTGGTTCCGCTCGCTCAGAGACCAGTGCCTTGCGACCGGCGCCGCCTTTCATTTCCGGAAGTGGGGACACTGGTCGCCGGTCGCTCCCGCGCAGCCCAGCCGCAGGAAACGTTACACTTTTTCCAACTCTGATCAAAGCCCAACAACGATGTGGGCGGTCGGCATGCACGCCTCCGGCCGCGAGCTCGATGGGACAACCTGGAATCAGGTCCCTCGGCCAAATCTGCTGTGACCGAAAAATCGAACGGAGCACGCCGTCATGCGAGCAGCCTATCCGCCTGCACGCTTTCCAGGAAAACGCAGCAACAAGCCACCCGCACGCTTGCTACCGGACCGAAGCCGCAGACGTTGCCGAAAAATCATGACGATATGTTTCAAACAAGCCTTAAGGCTTGTATCTTGAAACAGGTATGGTAAGGTTTGCCTCTGTTATGCAAATCGATCAAGCGTTCAGCACATCTTATCTCGTCGCACTGATTATGGGCCTGTTCAGCGGATTCCACTGCATCGGCATGTGCGGCTCGATCATCGGCACACTGACATTGAGCCTGCGGCAGGAGATACGCGACAATAAATCGCTGCTGACCCTGTTTGTCTTTTATTACAATCTGGGGCGCATCACCAGCTATACGATCGGCGGCTTCATCGCCGGACTGTTGGAGCATGTGCTGACCCTCCCCTTGGGCGAGGGGCACGGGCACCGATTGCTGCAGATTCTTTCGGCGATCGTGATGACGGGGGCCGGGCTGCATATCGCCGGCTGGTTTCCCCGCTTCGCCTATATCGAAAAAACCGGCAGTCTGTTCTGGAAAAAGATCGAGCCCTACGGCCGCCGGCTGATTCCGGTCCATACGCTCTCCCAGGCCTATGTGTTCGGCATGGTCTGGGGGTGGCTTCCCTGCGGACTCGTCTATACCGCGCTCGCCCTCTCTGCGACCACCGGCGAAATCGTCCGCAGCGGCCTGACCATGCTGACGTTCGGAATCGGCACTTTACCTGCCGTGATGGGTGTCGGTATAATGACCAGTCTCATGGCGCGGCTGTCCCAAATGCGCAGATTCAGGCAGTCCGCGGGCCTGTTTCTCATTGCGCTCGCGTTGCTGGCTGCGTTCCCATGGCTCAACCCGATGCGCCTACATTAAAATAACGATTGATAAAGAGGTGATGTTGTGGACAATTTCAGCGCTCTTATCGGCAATGCCCCCAATTTCGAGTCATTGCTGCGCAGCGCCAAAATGGTTGCAGCAACCGATGTGACGGTTTTGATTACAGGAGAAACGGGCACCGGCAAGGAAGTTCTGGCGAGCGCTCTGCAAAAGCACAGCCCACGCGCGAACAAACCGTTTGTCACACTGAACTGCGCAGCGCTTGCAGAAAGCATTGCGGAATCGGAGCTGTTCGGTCATTGCAAGGGCGCTTTTACCGGCGCCACCGCCAATCAACCTGGAAAACTACCAGCGGCGGACGGCGGGACGCTGTTTCTCGACGAAGTCGATTCGCTGTCCGTGCCGCTGCAGGCTAAACTATTGCGGTTTCTTGAAACCGGCGAATGTCAGGCGGTGGGCAACACCCATACACAAGACATCGATGCGCGCGTGATCGCGGCCACCAACAGCGATTTGAATGACAAGATGGCGGCCGGTGAATTCCGCACGGACCTCTATTTTCGCCTCAATGTGGTGCCGTTGACGCTGCCGCCTTTGCGTGAGCGAAGCGGCGACGTGGAGCGTCTTCTCAAACACTTCCTCGGCCATTTTGCAAAAACACACAGCCTCGATGCGCCGCGTTTCAGCAAGTCCGCACTGAACCTCCTGTCCGCCTATGGCTGGCCCGGCAATGTCAGAGAGCTGCGCAATCTCTGCGAACGGCTTTCCATATTGCTTCCGGGGCGGTTGATCGAGCCGGACAATCTGCCGTCCGAATTCAGCCGCAGCAAAGGTTTCGGTAAAAGCCCGGTGTTTGCCCTGCCGGAGGTGGGCGTCAATCTGCAGGCGGTGGAGATGGATCTGATCCAGCAAGCGCTGTCGCGCACCAACGGCAACCGCAGCAAATCGGCCCGCCTGCTCGGTATTTCCCGCGACACGCTGCTCTACCGCATGCAGAAATACAATATTGCGGTCTGAGGACGCTGCATCATCCGGCCACCCCTTCCACTCAATCGCTCCCCGACTACCGCGGGAGCGTTGCCAGCCGGCAGGCCGTCAAGATTCTTCTTGTACATCGCTGTGATCTAAAGCGCCGTCGATTTTGTCTTCCAGGGCAATCAGGCTCTTGCGGAAATCGCGAAAAGGCTCGTTGACCTGCTTTTGGGTTTGTATGAGCTCGTGAGCGATGTCGAGCGCCGCGATGACTGCGATGCGATCCTGCCCGATGACCCGGCCGGTTTCGCGTATTTCGCGCATTTTCCGGTCGAGGTAATGCGCGGATTTCAGCAAGGATTCATGGTCACTCTCTTGACATGCGATGCGGTACCGTTTTCCCAGCACGACGATTTCGACTGGACTAACACCGCTCTCGACCGGGATTGCGTCGTCGCTCATGCATCATGCCCCAAGGACTTGAGTTGTGATATCATTGCCGAAACGCGATCTCGCGCGTGGCTGTTTTTTTCGATGAGGCGAGCCCGTTCACGAGCCGACTGTTCCAGCTCGACCTTCAGTGATCGGTTTTCTTCTTGCAGTGCTTTGTACAGTGACAGGAGCGAATCGATCTTTGCTTCCAGTTTTTTCAATTCTGCTTCAGCGTCTCTATCGGCCGCGCTCATCGTGTCAAGAATAAAAAACGGATGTCATAGATACCGATTAGTATATCGCCTAATCGGTTCAGTCTCACTCTTTTTTGCTTTTTGATGCCGGCGTAGAATGGTCGATCTGTTTCAATTCAGAGCGTGTCATGTTCACTGACTTGTCGTACCGGGCGGCCGATGCAGCCATGTCGGGACTCCATTCGCTCATAAGTCCCGCCGAAGCCCATGGAACCCTAGCCGGGCTGTTGTGTGCCGGTACGGTGAATGATTGTGACTCATGGCTGGTCGCGGTTTTGGGCAACGCCGATCACGTCGGCGATCTGTCCGCGGAAGATCATTCTCTGCTGGACTCTTTATTCGATGCAACCCGCCGGGTTCTCGACGAGGAAATGTATTCCTTCGATCTGTTTTTGCCGGACGATGAAGCGCCGCTGAACGAAAGGGCACAGGCGTTGGGCGAATGGTGCCGGGGATTTTTATACGGATTGGGAGCAGGCGGCAGCCATCAAACCTGGCCGGAGGAATGCAAGGAAATCGTGCGGGATCTGGTCGAAATCGCCCGCCTCGACCAGGATGCCGAGGACGAGGCGGATGAAGCGGCATTGATGGAACTGACTGAATATGTGCGTGTCGGTGCGCAGCTGATACACAGCGAACTGCGTCACTCTGGCGGCAAAAAGACGCTGCACTGACGACGACCGGGAGTGGCTGTGACAGAAAAGATGACAATCATGCATAACGAGCACAAACGGCGACGCAAGCAGTTGATGCGCACGGTCGGGCGCGGCAATATCGCTATTATCGCCAGCGCCTCGGCGACTGTACGGAACAATGATGTCGAACATCCATATCGTCAGAATAGTGATTTTTTCTATTTGTCCGGCTTTGCCGAGCCCGATGCGGTTGCTGTCTTCATACCGGGCAGGAAACAGGGTGAGTACATCCTTTTTTGCCGTGAATTCGATGAAAAAAAGGCGCTATGGACCGGAAAAAATGCAGGTCTGCACGGCGCGCGAACCGTTTACGGGGCAGACGACGCATTTCCGATCGATGATCTGGATGAAATATTACCGCGGATGCTGGAAAATCGGGCTCGGGTCTATTATCCGATGGGACGGGATACGGAGATGGATCAGCGGTTGATGGAGTGGGTCAACCAATTGCGTCAGCAGTCGCGAGGCGGCGTGCATGCCCCGGTCGAATTCGTTTCCCTGGAACATCTGCTGCATGAGATGAGACTGCAAAAAAGTGCGGCCGAAATTCAGCTGATGCGCCAAGCGGCAAAAATTTCGGCGCAGGCGCATATCAGAGCGATGCAGACGTGCCGTCCCGGCCTTCACGAATATCACATCGAAGCCGAGCTGATGCACGAGTTCATGCGCAGCGGCCTGCGCTTTCCCGCCTACCCACCGATCGTGGCGGGAGGAAAAAACGCCTGCATCCTGCATTACACCAACAATGCCGATGAGTTGAAAGAGGGTGATCTGCTGCTGATCGATGCGGGCGCCGAACATCAGTACTATGCGGCTGACGTCACCCGAACCTTTCCCGTCTCCGGCCGCTTCAGCGAACCTCAGCGAGCCATTTACCAACTGGTTCTGGACGCGCAGCAGGCGGCCATCAAGAAAGTGCGTCCCGGCGCCCGCTGGAATGAACCACACGATACGGCCGTGCGGGTGCTGACCAAAGGGCTGGTGAAGCTGGGCCTGTTGAGAGGGCCGGTGCCGAAGCTGATCAAAGACGAAGCCTACAAGATATTCTATATGCATAAGACCGGCCATTGGCTGGGGATGGATGTGCACGATGTGGGAGAGTACAAGGCCGGTAATCAATGGCGGCGGCTGGAGCCGGGGATGGTGCTGACCGTGGAGCCGGGGCTCTATATTCCCGAGCCGTGCAAGCGGGTGGCAAAAAAATGGCGCGGCATCGGTGTGCGGATCGAAGACGACGTGCTGGTCACAAAGAATGGGTGCGAAGTTCTGAGCGCCGACGTTCCCAGGACCATTGCCGAAATCGAACAGTTGATGCAAGCTTAAGCGATGCACTACGATTGCGATATATTGATTGCCGGCGGCGGGTTGGCCGGGGGCTGCCTGGCGCTCGCGCTGCAGGCGACCGGCTGGCGCGTCGCCGTGGTCGAGGCGGTGACCGATGAGCAAAGACGCACGTCCCCCGCCGGAGACCGGGCACTGGCCCTGGCGTATGGGACGGTTCGGGTTCTGGATCGATTGGGAGTGTGGAACGGAGTGGCGCAGCAGGCGGCGCCGATCGAACAGATTCATATTTCCGACCGCGGGCACTTCGGCAAAACCCGATTGTCCGCCCGGCAGGAAGGCGTCGAGGCCTTGGGCTATGTCATCACGGCACGGGTCATCGAAACGCATGTTGCCGAAGCGTTGTCCGCTTCCTCGGTCGAATATCTCTGCCCGACTCGGATCATCGGCCTGAAATCCGGTTCGGAAGGGGTCTGCATCAGCCTGAAATCGGGCGATGATTCCCTGAATAAAACGGCCAGGCTGGTGGTCGGCGCCGACGGCGGCAACTCTTCGGTCAGACGTTTGCTGGAGATCAAGCAGAAAACGCGCGATTACGGCCAAACGGCAATCGTCACTCTGGTGAAGCCACAGCATGATCCGGCCCACACCGCCTATGAGCGCTTCACTGCCTCGGGTCCCCTGGCCTTCCTGCCGACGAGCGATGGGTGCTGTTCGGTGATCTGGACGCAAGTCAGCGACGAGGCCGAAGCGCTGATGGCGCTGCCCGACAGCGCCTTCCTCGAGCGCTTGCAGGACGCTTTCGGCTATCGGCTCGGGCGGCTGTCGTTATGCGCGCCGCGCCGTGGATTCCCTTTGACATTGGTGCAGGCCGAGCAGATGATCGCCGAACGTGCGGCTTTGATCGGGAATGCGGTTCATCAACTGCACCCGGTTGCCGGGCAAGGATTCAACCTGGGGCTGCGCGATGTGGCGCAGCTGGCGGAACTGTTGATCAGAGCGGATGCGGAAGGTGAAGATCCCGGATCCAATCGTCTTTTGAACAGGTATGACGAGGCGCGACGCAGAGACCACCAGGCGGTCATCGGCTTTACCGATCAGGTGGTTCGCATTTTTTCCAATCGATTGCTTCCGCTGAGTGCTGCGCGCAATGCGGGGCTGATGGCACTGGACCATCTGCCCTGGCTCAAACATACCCTTGCACGCCATGCAATGGGCATGGGAGGAAGAGTGCCGCGCGTCGGCCGTATGCTGAGGTCCGTTCGATGACAGAGAGATCCGATTGTGAAGTTGCCGTCGTCGGCGGTGGTATGGTGGGCACCGCGCTTGCCTGTGCCTTGGCCCGCGGCGGGATTCATGTGGCTCTGCTGGAATCGCGGGCGCCAGAGCGGGCATGGCCGTCCGACACGGTCGATCTGCGGGTATCGGCCTTGACTCACGCTTCGCAAAAGATGCTGACAACGATCGGCGCCTGGTCCGGCATGGAGCAGCGTGGTGTGAGTCCTTATCGCTTTATGCGTGTCTGGGACGCGGATTATCCGGGCGAGCTCTCTTTCGACGGCGCCGACGTCGGTGGAGACATCCTCGGGCATATCGTCGAGAACCGGGTGACTGTGGCAGCATTGTGGGATCTGCTCGAAACGCTGCCGGGCGCAGATGTCGCCTGCCCGGCGCAGGTGGTCGATCTGCAGCGGTCGGAACACGATGCAACGCTGGTTCTCGAGGATGGGTCGCGCTTGAGCGCCGATCTGATCGTCGCCGCAGACGGCAAAGCGTCCCGCCTGCGCGAACTGGCTGGGATCGACATCACCGGTTGGTCTTACGGCCAATCGGCGCTGGTTGCCACCGTTCAGCCCGGTCGATGGCATGAAGAGACCGCCTATCAGCGCTTTTTATCGGAAGGGCCGCTGGCCTTTTTGCCGCTGCGCGATGGCGCCTGCTCGATTGTCTGGTCGTGCAGCCTCGAGAGCACAAAAAAAAATCTGGCAATGGATGATGAGACCTTTCTCCGCGCTTTGACGGAGGCATCCGGCGGCATTTTGGGAACGATGGAGCGCGTCGGACCGCGGGCCGCCTTCCCGCTGGGGCTGCAATTCGCACGCAAGTACACCGATGACCGTGTCGCCCTGGTCGGGGATGCGGCCCATGCCATGCACCCGCTGGCCGGACAAGGCGCCAATATGGGCCTGCTCGATGCGGCCGCCCTGGCTGAAGTCATCTGTCAGGCCCGCAGCCAAGGCAGGCCCATATTCAGCCGACATGTGCTGCGTCGCTATGAACGCTGGCGGAAAGGTGACAACTTCGCCATGTTGGGGGGTATGGATGCATTGAAGCGAATGTATGGCGTTTCGTTCGCGCCATGGGGCCATCTGCGGTCCACCGGTATGCGCTGCATCGACAAAACGCCGCCGCTGAAGAACTTTTTCACCCGCTACGCCATGGGAATCCGAGGCGATCTGCCCAAGCTGGCCTACGGAGTGCCGTGTTGGCGGAGCTGACGGCGCGCATTGAAGAGGTTGTTTCGTGCCCGGTCTGAACTTCCAATTCACCTTCGGGTTTCCCGGCGTTTCGACCTATGAGAACAGCGCGGCGAAACGCTGGGGGCGACGCTTTGAATGGCCGATGGTGCTGTTGGCGATCTGGATCCCGGTTGCCTGGTATTTCGAGTACCTGAACGTGCTTCCCACCCGACTTCTATTGATCACCGACTGGGCCGTATGGATGACCTTTGTGGTGGAAACTGTCTTGATGACAACGTTGGTGTGGGATAAAAAGCGCTATCTGAAAGGCAACTGGATGAACCTGGTGATTATCGTCGCCGGCTTCCCCCTGTTATGGCAAACTTCCCCTCTTGCCATCGGTCTGCGCAGCTTGCGCCTCATCGTTCTCTACGGTGTTTTTGTCCGGCTGACCCGTCTCAGCAAAAAGGCACTGCAAAAAAATCGCCTCGGAAGCACCCTTCTGGTTGCCTTGATCGTCATATTCCTTTCCGGCATCGCCATCACGATGATCGACCCGGCGATTCATACCCCCGCGGAAGGCATTTGGTGGGCCTGGGTAACCGTGACGACAGTGGGCTATGGTGATTTCGTGCCGACATCGACCGCCGGACGCATATTCGGGGGCTTGCTGATTCTCTTGGGTGTGGGATTGTTTGCCCTGCTGACGGCCAACTTTTCCGCCGCCTTGATCGGACAGGAAGTGACCGATGTCGAAAAAGGCGTGGAACAAGTTGAGGTGGAGGAGAGCGCCATCCTCGAACGGCTCGACAGGATCGAACAGCGGCTGGCGAAGATCGAGCAAAAGCTGAAATAACGCGGTTTACGGTTACTCATTACGCGTCCCCACTGCTAACGAGGAAAGCCCATAGGTTGTGGTTAGGCGCGCATGGCAACTTCCCTTCCGGTTTTCACCTGCCTTTATGCGCGCCGTAACCCAACACCCGCCCTGAAATCAAAAAGCCGGCATACCCGTATAATTGACCCGGGGCTCGCCTTCCCCGGCAACAACTTCACCAATGCGGAATACCATTTCGCCTTGGTTCCGGAGCAAATCAAGCGCGACGGCTTCATCATCCGGCCCCACACAGACGATCATCCCGATGCCGCAGTTGAATGTCTGCAGCATTTCATCGCTGTCGAGCCCGCCCTGTTGCTGAAGCCAGGAGAAGATGGGAGATCGTCGCCAGGCGCCAAGATCGACCGTCGCATGCAATCCGTCAGCCAGGACCCGTGGCAGATTCTCGGTGATCCCCCCGCCTGTAATATGAGCGAGCGCATGAACCTCCACGATGTTCAGAAGCTGCAAAAGTGGCTTGACGTAGATCCGGGTCGGCTCGATCAGCTGTTCGGCCAGCGTTTTTCCTTGCAGCATCCGGTCGGTCGAAACAGCGCCGCGGTCGAGGATCGTTCGGATCAGAGAATAGCCGTTCGAATGTGGACCGGATGAGGCAATGCCGATGAGTCGATCGCCCGCTTTGACCTTACTGCCGTCCAGAATTCGCTCTTTTTCGACGATGCCCACGCTGAAACCGGCAAGATCGTATTCGCCGTGCGTATACATGCCGGGCATTTCCGCAGTTTCACCGCCAACCAGCGCGGCGCCGGCCAGCTCGCAGCCTCGGCCGATTCCCCGGATGACGGCGGTCGCGACATCGACATCCAGGCGTCCGGTGGCGTAATAGTCGAGAAAGAACAACGGTTCTGCGCCAAGCACGACGATATCGTTGACGCACATGGCGACCAGGTCGATACCGATGGAGTCATGCTTGTTCAGCGCAAGAGCGAGCTTGAGCTTGGTGCCCACACCGTCGGTTCCCGAAACAAGCACCGGCTTTTCGTACCGATGCAGCGGCAATTCGAACAGCGCCCCGAAACCGCCTAATCCTTTCAACACACCAGCGGTTTGGGTTTTGGCGGCAATGGGTTTGATTTGCTCGACGAGAGCATTGCCGGCAGCGATGTCGACGCCGGCCTTTTTATAATTGAGGCGGTCGTTGTTATTGTCGTTCAAAGATCACCCTCACTTATCATTTTTTTCATCTTCTGCTCATTTTATCAGCTCATTCCGACTGATGAGGACCGGCATTTCGGTCATCTCATTTCAATGTGGTATCTTATGGTCCTCGGGAGAATGGTGGAATAACGATGAAAGCGAGGGATATACCGAATTTGATCTGCATCGTGAGGATGCTTCTGGTCTTTCCGATCGTAATAGCACTGCTGACAGAGCGCTTCGGCTGGGCGCTGAGTCTGTTTGTGATCGCCGGGCTGTCCGATGGTCTGGACGGTTACCTGGCGAAACATTATGGCTGGGTCACCCGCTTGGGCTCATTGCTGGACCCCCTCGCAGACAAGCTGTTGCAAATTTCCGTCTCGGTCGCTTGCGGTTGGCTCGGCTTGATCCCCGCCTGGCTGGTTGGTCTCGTGATCATACGTGATGTGGTGATCATAACCGGAGCGCTTGTATACCATAACAAATTCGGGCCGTTCGAGGGCGAACCTTTGATTTCGAGCAAATTGAATACGGTCATGCAGCTTGGGCTTCTGACCATCGTGATGGTAAACAAGGCAATCCTGCCGATCGCAGAGACAGTGATCAATGTGCTGATTTTTTTCGTTGTCGTGACGACCCTATGGAGCGGAGCAAGCTATGTGTACGAATGGGGGTGGCGGGCCAAGGAGCAGCACCGGGGGGGGCACCAGATATAGCCGGAATGAACCACTCAGAGCACAAAGGTTGCTGCGACATTGAACGATTTGTTGATACGAACCGAACGTTGGGTTACGCTCCTTTATCGGTGCTTCTTATAAGGTGCTCATACGCTCGTCCCATCAACTTTTGCCACCCTGCAACCAAACTTTACCCTGATCCTCTGTTGATTTCGTAACCCCCTTAACTGCCCGAATAATTGACCGTCACACCCGCTTCGCCAAAGTGGTTCTCCAACCGATCAAGCAATTCGTCCCGGGGGAAAACCCGCCAGGATTCACCGAGTTGAACCCTGGTCCGCGTCGATTCGGATCTATACTCGATGCAGATGGGACAGGGGCCTCCTTTGAATGGGTCAATCTCGCGACGCAGCTTGTCGACAAAGGAGCGGCCGCCATCGCTGGTGTCATGCCCGTTCCGTTCCGGCCAGCGGATAACCAGATTCTTGGCAAATCGAGCCCGAGCCTGCTCTATGCTTAACAACCGCTCCGCCGTCAATCGGAGTTCGCCGGAAAAGTCATCGACACTCAGCGTGCCATCTGCAACAACAATCTGATCTTTGCCCAAAAGGTCTTTACATTGCTCGTAGGTTTCGGAAAAAACAGCGATCTCCAAACGCCCGGTGCGATCATCCAGAGTCGCGAACGCCATCCGTTTGCCCGACCGTCCCTGGCGCGTGCGCAGTGCCACAACGAGCCCGGCGACGCGGGCTTCGGAGCGTCCGAAGAACATTTCACTGCTGTTTCTCAATTGCGCGATCCGCCCGCTGGTCAAATGGGACAATTCCTGCTCATACCGATTGATTGGATGACCGGTCAAATAAAGTCCCAGGCTGGCTTTCTCCGCCGCCAGACGCTCATTTTCCGGCCAGGGATCGACCTTTTTCGTTGCCGAATCGGCCACCGCGACATCAGAAGGCGAGAGGGCCAGCCCAAACAGATCTTCCTGGCCGGCAAGGGCCATTTTTCCTTGCTGCTCGGCTGTTTTCAGCGCAACCGGCAGCTGTTGCATTTGACTTGCCCTATGATCCCCGAACGCATCCAGAGCGCCAGCCCGAATCAGCGCCTCCAGAACCCGTCGGTTCACCTTGCTTAAATCCAACCGATTGCACAGATCCTGCAGACCGTCAAAAGAGCCTTGGCGCTCCTGTTCTCTTACAATGTGTTCGATGGCCGCCTCTCCGACCCCCTTGATGGCGCCGAGGCCATATGTAATCTCTGCATCTTTCTGTGCCGTGAACCGAAAGCCGGAGCGATTGACGTCGGGAGGCACGATCGTCAATCCCATATCGCGGCACTCATCGATCAGCACGACCACTTTATCGGTATTATCCATATCCGATGAGAGAACCGCCGCCATGAAAGCCGCCGGATAATGCGCTTTCAGCCAGGCCGTCTGATAGGCAACCAGGGCATAAGCAGCCGAATGCGACTTGTTGAAACCATAGCCCGCAAATTTCTCCATCAGGTCAAAGATATAACTGGCCACCGATTCCTTGACGCCGCGATTGACCGCGCCTTCGGTAAAAATCGCACGCTGCTTGGCCATCTCCTCGGGTTTCTTTTTGCCCATGGCTCGGCGTAGCAGATCGGCGCCACCAAGCGTGTAGCCGGCCAAATCTTGGGCAATCTGCATCACCTGCTCCTGATAGAGGATGACGCCGTTGGTCGGTTTCAGAATCGGCTCCACTACCGGATGCGGATATTCTGCTTTTGCCTTGCCATGCTTCACGTTGACATAGTCATCAACCATGCCGGACTGCAACGGCCCCGGCCGGAACAGGGCAACCAAAGCAATGATGTCTTCGAAGCAATCAGGCTGAAGACGCCTGACAAGGTCTTTCATCCCGCGTGATTCGAGCTGAAACACAGCGGTTGTCGCACAATTCTTCAATAATTCATAGGTCGGCGGATCATCACGCGGAATGCGGGAGATATCGATCGGCGCCTCGCCCGCTTGTTGACGCTGCTGATTGATGGCCTTTAACGCCCAGTCGATGATGGTCAGCGTTCGCAGCCCCAGAAAATCGAACTTGACGAGGCCAACCGCTTCGACATCATCCTTATCGAACTGGGTCACCGGGTGATCACTGCCCTGCTCGCAATAAAGTGGGGTAAAATCGCTCAGCTTCGATGGTGCGATGACCACTCCGCCCGCATGTTTGCCGGCATTCCTGGCGATCCCTTCCAGCTCTTTGGCAAGATCGATCAGTGTTCGCACATCCTCCTCACTCTCATAAAGTGTGCGCAGATCTTCACTCTCCTGCAGCGCCTTGTCCAGCGTCATACCGATTTCGAAAGGAATCAGCTTCGCTAATTTGTCGACAAAGCCATAGGGGTGCGCCAGCACCCGACCGACATCCCTGACGACGGCTTTCGCCGCCATACTGCCGTAAGTGATGATCTGGGAGACACGATCGCGACCATAACGCCGTGCCACATAGTCGATGACGCGGTCCCTGCCCTCCATGCAGAAGTCGACGTCGAAATCGGGCATGGACACGCGTTCCGGATTGAGGAAGCGCTCGAACAACAGGTCGAACGCGATCGGGTCCAGGTCCGTGATCTTCAGTACATAAGCGACCAACGAGCCGGCGCCCGAACCGCGACCGGGGCCAACCGGAATACCTTGCTGCTTGGCCCATTGAATAAAGTCTGCGACAATCAGAAAATAGCCGGGAAAGCCCATCTTGACAATCACTTCGAGCTCTCGCTTCAGCCGTTCGTGATAACGCCTGCGATTTTCTTCCGCTGTTCCCGAACCGAATGGCGCGCTGACCGTCAGGCGCTCTTCCAGCCCCCGCCAGGCCTGCTCGACGAAATAATCATCCGGGCTGATATTATCCGGTACCGGAAAGGCGGGAAGATGACTTTCTCCAAGCACCAAGCCAAGATTACAGCGTTTTGCGATTTCAACGGTGTTTTTCAGCGCTTCCGGAATATCTGAAAACAGCGCCCGCATTTCCTCGGGGCTGCGTAAATACTGCTGCTCACCATAATCTTTGGGCCGCTTGGGATCATCCAATACGCGGCCTTGATAAATACAGACCCGGGCCTCGTGCGCGTCGAATTGCTGCCGCTCCAAAAACCGCACATCGTTGGTCGCCACCACCGGCGTTTCGTACTCGGCCGCCAACAAGACCGCCTGCTCGATATACTCTTCTTCAGCGGTTCGATCGGTACGCTGCAGCTCGATATAAAAACGCTGCTCGAATACCTTCATCCAGTGTTCCAGGCGTGCTCTTGCTTCATCCGGCTTGCCGGCCAGCAGCGCCTGGCCGACCTGCCCCTCACGAGCACCCGACAACGCGATCAGGCCGCAATTGCACTGTTCCAACCAGTCAGTGGATATCATCGGAACACCTTGACGCTGTCCCTCCAGATAGCTGCGGGAAATCAGTTCGGTCAGGGTGCGGTAGCCTGTTTCATTCCCGACCAGCAAAGTCATACGAAAAGGCCTGCTTGAGTCGGCCGGATTGCCCAGCAAAACATCGCACCCCACGATGGCTTTGATGCCTTCCGCCAATGCCGCCCGATAAAACTTGACCAGCGCGAACAGATTGGAATGATCCGTCACGGCCACGGCCGGCATACCCAACTGGGCGACACGCCTGACCAACGGCTTGACCCGCGCGAGGCCGTCGACTAGGGAATATTCCGTATGGACGCGTAGATGAACGAAGTCAGGTTGCATGATGGATTCAAAGCCAAAACTCAGATGTAGAGCTATCCCTTTTTTGAGACAGGACTAACAGGATTTTTCAGGATTGACAGGAAACAGGAGATGAATCTTGTCGGTCCCGTCTTTTAGGCATTGGTTAAGATCAGGAACCGACGCCCGCTTCCCGGAGCATCGACCGAACAGGGCCAAAACTTTTTCGGTGCCATCGCGTAACACCCAGTTTTCCAAGGCAGGCCAAATGCAGCTGTGTTGGATACCCTTTGTGGGCGGCGAACGAATAGCCGGGACAGAGGCGATCCAGCAGCTCCATTTCCCGGTCACGAGCCACTTTTGCAAGGATGGAAGCCGCTGAAATTTCCGCTACACGCTGATCGCCTTTGACCACTGTTTCACCATGGCAGGGAATATCCGGGTAGTGCATCCCGTCGGCCTGGGCCCACTCGGGCTGGACAGCGAGTGCAGCAAATGCGCGCTTCATGGCCAGTAATGAAGCCTGAAGGATGTTGATGCGATCGATCTCACCGGCTTCAGCCCTTCCAACCGCCCAGTCAAGGGCTCGTTCCTTGATCTGCATGGTCAGGATCTGCCGCTGACGCGCAGTCAGCGTTTTCGAGTCGGCAAGACCCTCGATGCCTTTACCGGGACCAAGCACCACAACGGCTGCGACCACGGGACCGACCAGACAGCCGCGCCCCACCTCATCGATCCCGGCGACCAGCCAACGCCCTCCAACCGAGCCTGACCGCATTACCGGCTTGTCATTGACACAC
>JGI24023J19991_10002114_pt1 | contig 14698 bp, 12 predicted proteins | sample Cruoilmetagenom1_FD_19991 | JGI IMG/M metagenome (IMG submission 19991) | reverse complement strand
CCCCGCCGAGGGCAAGCGGCGCCGGGAGACCGGCTTGGTGATCCCACCATGGATACCGGCAGCCGATGTACTAACTTACTTGGACGATCTGCTGCATGAATTAGCCCAACCAGGAACGAGCATACGGCGTCTCGACTGACGCGGCCATACATTGCCAACGCAACAACAAGGAATGGGTGATCGGGAATGAGCAAACTTGCTTTCATCGGCCTGGGCGTCATGGGGTATCCCATGGCCGGGCATTTGCAAAAGGGTGGCCATCAGGTGACCGTCTACAATCGGACGGCGGCCAAGGCCGAGCGCTGGGTGGCTGAATTTGGCGGTGCCCAGGCGCCGACGCCGCGGGCGGCAGCCGAGGGGGCCGAGATTGCCTTCACCATGGTCGGCAACGATAACGATCTGCGCAGCGTCGCCCTGGGTGACGATGGCGCGCTTGCCGGCATGAAGGCGGGTACCATCCTGGTCGATCACACAACCGCCTCGGCGGAGGTGGCGCGCGAGCTGTTCGCGCTCGCCAAGGACAAAGGCATCGCCGCCATCGACGCGCCGGTTTCCGGCGGTCAAGCGGGCGCCGAGAACGGGGCGCTTACCGTCATGTGCGGCGGTGAGCAGGCGCCTTTCGACAAATCCAAGCCGGTCATCGATGCCTATGCGAAGGCGTGCATCCTGCTCGGGGCCGCCGGCGCCGGGCAGCTGACCAAGATGGTCAACCAGTTGTGCATCGCCGGATTGATTCAGGGCCTGGCCGAAGGCATGAACTTCGGCAAGAAAGCCGGCCTGGATATGGAGAAGGTCATCGCCGTGATCTCCAAGGGCGCCGCGCAATCCTGGCAAATGGACAACCGCGCCGCCACTATGTGCGAAGGCAAATTCGATTTCGGCTTCGCCGTCGACTGGATGCGCAAGGATTTGGGGATTTGCCTGGCCGAGGCCAAGAACAACGGGGCGCGTCTGCCGGTCGCGGCCCTGGTCGATCAATTTTATGCCCACGTCCAGGCACGCGGCGGCAGCCGCTGGGATACCTCCAGCGTCATGCACCTGCTGGCGAACGATTGAGGAATTGCTGGGGTTAGACTTAACGGCGTTGGTCGCGGGGGCATTGGTCGCGGGCAGATTTTGGGCCACCTTGTTGGCCTGTGCCCTTGCCGCGCCGCTTCTCCTGACGCCGGTGCTTGCGGTCGCGCAAGAGGAACCTCCATGGAATCTGCCAGCGCCGACACTGGGCGGCACCCAGGTGTGGCGCGATTCTCATGTTTTTGCCGGTTGGCGCATTCAAGAAAATATCCTGACAGGGCATTTCAGGCTGCTCGATACCGAGGATATCCGGCGTGCTTGGGGGTCCTATGCCCAATGCAAGGAGCGGCTCGATGACCTCAAGCGAAGCGAAGACATCCACCCTCCCAGCAAGCACCTTGTTCTCCTCGCCCACGGAATCCTCAGGTCCACGGGAACTTTTTCCGCGCTTGAAAAAGTGCTGATCGAAGCCGGTTTTGACGCTGTTGCCATTAGCTATCCGAGCAGCCAGGGCACCATTGAGGAACACGCGGACGGATTGGCCCGACTGTTAGACCGCCAGGAAGGAAGCGAGGTCGTATCCTTCGTGACTCACAGCATGGGCGGGATAGTGATTCGTCACCTGCTGGCGCGTGATGGGGAGTGGAAGCGCCGGATCAAGGTCCGCCGAATCGTGATGATTGCGCCACCCAATCAGGGATCGGCGATCGCGCGTATGCTCAAGGACCTTCCAGCGTACCGTTTGATCTACGGCAAGGCGGGGCAGCAGCTTACGCCAGAGGAAGTTGCGAAGGCTCCTGCTTTGCACCATCCGTTCGCGATTATCGCGGGCGGAAAGGGGGATGACGGAGGGTTCAATCCTCTTTTGCCGGGCGATGACGATGGAACCGTACGATTGGCGGAGACTCGGCTTGAGGGGGCAGCGGATTTTCTCGTCGTTCCCGAAATTCATATGTCGATTTCAAACCACCCGGAAACAATTCGAGCAACGGTCAATTTTCTGAAACACGGAAACTTCAATTAATTCTCGTCCTCTTTCACCGCCTGCCAGGCGCTCTCCAGTTCCTCCAAAGTGGCGCCTGACATTTCACGCTCTTTGGCCGCGAATCGTTCCTCGATGGCGCGGAAACGGCGCTCGAACTTCGCGTTGGCATGGCGCAGGGCCGTTTCGCCGTCGATATCGAGATGGCGGGCTAGGTTTGTCACGGCGAATAATAGATCGCCCAGTTCGTCTTCCAGGCGGTCGGCCGCGCTGTTGTTGGAAATCTCATGGCGCAGTTCGGCCAGCTCCTCTTCGATCTTGGCGAGTACGGGCTCGAGCGTGGGCCAGTCGAAGCCGACACGGGCCGCGCGGCGCTGTAGGGTCACAGCCCGGCTGAGCGCCGGCAACGCGACCGTTACGTCATCGAGGATGCTCGGCGTGCCGCCATTCCCGTGCGCCTTGGCGGCTCGTTCGGCCGCCTTGTGAGCTTCCCATGATTGAGTCTGTGCCGCTGCGGAAGCGACGACGGTATCCGCGAAAACGTGGGGATGGCGGCGGATCATTTTCTCGACGATGGTCTGGGCCACCGCGTCGAAGTCGAACAGGCCGTCCTCTTCGGCCATGCGGGCGTGGAAGACCACCTGCAACAGCAGGTCCCCGAGTTCTTCCTTGAGATCCGCCATATCGCCGCGCTCGATGGCGTCCGCGACCTCGTAGGCTTCTTCGATGGTGTAGGGGGCAATGCTGCCGAAGGTCTGCGCCAGGTCCCAGGGGCAGCCGCCGGCCGGATCGCGCAGCCTGGCCATTATGGTTAACAAATGCTTAATGGCGCTGATCGGTGGAGCAGAGGAGGGGGTATCGGCCATGGCGCCGGAGAGCATAACCGAGCGGCGCAAGGGCAGCAAAGGGGACACCCCGGAAACCAAGGGTTAAGTCACTTGTATTATATTCGTTAACCTGTTGCACAAGCCTGTCGTCCATTTTAGTCTTTTAGGTTATCTTGTGATCGGACCTTGATGATTTGACATTCATGGCGTATTTCACCGCGACTAGGCGTCCTGGCGCGCCGGTCGGCCGCGGGTCACAGCGCCAGTGCCGCCACGAGTCGGAGCCTATACTGTGGCGGCCGCGACGTTGTGCTGGCGCCCGCAAGGAGAACGAATGACTGACACGCCCGAGGCCACGGAACACGGCTCCGAGGTTGCACCGCGCATTGTCGTCGTCGGCGTCGGCGGCGCGGGCGGCAACGCGGTCAACAACATGATCGAGTCGAAGTTGGCGGGGGTCGAATTCCTGGTCACCAATACCGACTCGCAGGCGCTCCATCAATCGCTGTGTGAGCGCTGTATCCAGCTTGGCCGCGGAATCACCCAGGGGCTAGGGGCGGGCTCGGATCCGGAGATCGGCCGCGCCGCCGCCGAGGAGGAGCTTGAGGAGATCATGGCTGCCCTCGAGGGCGCCAATATGGTCTTCATCACGGCCGGTATGGGTGGCGGCACAGGGACGGGTGCGGCGCCGGTGATTGCCCGTGCCGCCCGTGAAGCCGGTATTCTGTCCGTTGGTGTCGTGACCAAGCCGTTCCAGTTCGAGGGTGCCCGGCGCCTGCGTATGGCCGAAGCGGGAATCAACGAGCTGACCGAGCATGTCGATACCCTGATCGTCATTCCCAACCAGAATCTCTTCCGCGTCGCCAACGAGAAGACCACCTTCGCCGATGCCTTCAAGATGGCGGACCGCGTGCTGCACTCGGGCGTGCGCGGGGTCACGGACCTGATGGTCATGCCCGGCTTGATCAACCTCGATTTCGCCGATATCCGATCGGTCATGACCGAAATGGGTAAGGCGATCATGGGCACGGGCGAGGGAGACGGGGAGCGGCGGGCGCTGGCGGCGGCCGAGGCGGCCATCTCCAATCCGCTGCTTGACGATGTGTCCATGAAGGGGGCGCGCGGCGTCCTCATCAATATCACCGGTGGCCTGGATCTGACCTTGTTCGAGGTCGATCAGGCGGCCAATCGCATCCGCGAGGAAGTGGATACGGACGCGAACATTATTTTCGGCTCCATCTTCGATCCCAGCATGGAAGGAAAGATGCGGGTCTCCGTGGTCGCGACGGGTATCGAGGCGGAGAAAAGCAAGCGGGCACCGCGCGCGGTGCCCATCAGCTTGGTCATCAACCAACGGCAGGGAAAGCCGGCATCCCCAGTATCCCCGGCATCCCCGGTGGCTAAAACCGAGCCTGTGGATCCTCCGGCAAAGGCGCCGTCGGCGCCGGAGACGCCAAATGCGTCTCAAGCAGAGAAATTCGCGGGTACACCGCCAAGCTCGGATTCTTTCGATAGCGCCACGGCGCGCAGCGAGAACATCGCCGACAAGAGTTTTTTCCAACGTCTAGCCCCGGCAAAACCAATTTCGCCAGACGCCGCCGGCGCGCTTGATGACGGCAAGGCNCCGCGACAAACCGCCCGACCCATGGGGGGCGCGCAGGCCGCCGCGACAGTCGCGCCGAGCATGTCTGAACCGACAGCGGAAGTCGATGCTGGCCTCGTCGAGGACGAGACGGAAGAACCCGATCTGACCCTCTCGGCCGCGCCCGACCTACAGGCTGGAACGGCCCGTGAATTGACGGACGAGGAGTCCGGCAATGACGCTCTGCCGGAACAGGCCGAAGGCGATGCCGAGCAGCAACCGAAGCGCCGGTCGAACGGCATATTTGGCTGGATGACCGGCGGCGGTGGCGCTAGTGCCGAGGAACTCTTCGAGAAGGGCGACCGCTACTATCACGGCCAAGGTGTGCGTAAGAATTTGGCCCTGGCGCTGCGTTCGTACCGAAAGTCGGCCGAGCAAGGCCACGCCGCGGCGCAGAATCGTCTGGGCTGGATGTACGAGAAGGGCGAGGGCATAGACGCCGACTATGGTGAAGCGGTCATCTGGTATCGCCGCGCTGCCGAGCAGGGCCACATCAACGCCATGAACGATTTGGGTTACATGTACCGGCAAGGCTGGGGCGTGGACCAGAACTACAGTGAGGCCTTGAGCTGGTTCCGCAAGGCGGCGGAAAAGTACGACAGCTATGCCGAATATAATCTTGGTCAGATGTACGAAAATGGCTGGGGTACGGAGAAAGACATGGACGAGGCCGTGCGCTGGTTCCGCCGCTCCGCCGCCCGCGGCCACGAGTGGGCCGCCAAGCGCCTGGAAGAACTCGGCATCGCGACCTAATACCAATTCCCGGAAAATGTGACTAAGCCACCATGCTTCGAGACGCCGCTGCGCGGCTCCTCAGCATGAGGTTACAGTCGATACATAACACCCATCCTCATCCTGAAGAGCGTTCGAAGAACGCGTCTCGAAGGATCGGTTGTTTTGCAGCAGCCGCAGAAAACTACCCGTTTTCGGCGCGAACAGCACCCACAGCCAACGACCGAACGCGCTCCCCTGTCGTTATCCAAAGCGCGCATAATGTATATTATGGTAAATTAGATATATTTTAGAGACGCGCCCGGCGATGANGNGGCGATGAGAAAGTGGTGCGTCAGANCGCCACGTCGATGACCATGCCGTCATAGGCCGGCTCGACGCCGGCGGGACAGCGTTGGCGAAGATCCTCGTAGTCGATTTGATGATTCATGTGCGTCAGGATGGCCCGCGCCGGTTTCACACGGGCGATCCATTGTAGTGTCTGCTCGAAATGAGAATGTGTTGGATGTGGCGCATCGCGTAGGCAATCGACAATCCAAACCTCGACGCCCTGAAGCGTCTCGAACGCCACGTCGTCCAGGGAAACCACATCGGTTGAATATGCGATGGGACCGAGGCGAAATCCCTGTGTCGTTTCCGGCCCGTGACCTTGGGTGAACGGTATCGCCTGAATATCACCGATTTTCACGGGACCGTTGAGAACGTGATCCTGAAAAAGCGGACCATACAGGTTGTCCGGATCGCGGGCCGAGGCGAAAGCGTAGGCAAAGCGCGTTGTCAGGGCTTGGCGGGTCCTATCGTCCATGTAGGCGTCGATCGGACCGCCCCGGGTGTGCGTCATCCCCCGGAGCTCGTCCAGGCCATGGCAATGATCCGCGTGCGCGTGGGTGAACAGCACCGCATCCACCCGGCGCACCCGCGCATCCAGAAGTTGCGCGCGCAGATCCGGCGATGCGTCGACAAGGACGGTGGTGCCGCCGGATTCCACCAGAATGGAGACGCGGCGGCGGCGGTTCTTCGGATTGGCCGGGTCGCAGACACCCCAGTTGCCGTCCGGTGTGCCGTCGGCTATCGGAATGCCGCTCGAGCCGCCGCAGCCGAGGATCGTGACCTTCATTGCGGTGGCGGAATCTTGTTGAACAAGCGCCGGGTATTGTCGGTCGTGATGCGCGTTAACTCTTTGGTGGAGATGCCTTTTATCTTAGCGACAGCGGCGGCGGTGTGGGCCACGAAGGCTGGTTCGTTGCGTTTGCCGCGCTTTGGTTCGGGCGCCAGATACGGTGCATCGGTCTCGATCAACAGGCGTTCCATGGGAATATCGCGGACGATATCGCGCAGCTCATCGGCCTTGCGAAACGTGACGATGCCCGAGATCGATATATAGAGGCCAAGCTCCAGAGCCGTCTTGGCCAGGTCCGGTCCGGCCGTAAAGCAGTGGATGACCCCGGGAAAAGGCCCCTGCCCGTGTTCGTCGCGCAAGATTTCCGCGGTGTCGTCGTCCGCGTCGCGGGAATGGACAATGAGCGGCAGCCCGGTTTCCCGTGATGCGGCGATGTGCGCGCGGAAGCTGCGGCGCTGCTGGTCACGGGAGGCGTGCTCGTAGAAATAGTCGAGCCCGGTTTCGCCGATGCCCACCACCTTTGGATGATCGGTGAGGGGCAGCAGGCGCTTGGTGTCTCCCTGCCCTTCGGCGTCGGCCTCGTGCGGGTGGACGCCGACCGAGCAATAAATGCCGTCGTGCTGCTCGGCGATCGATCGCACCCCGTCGAATTCGGTCAGTTTCGTGCAGATGGTAATCATCGTGTCAACGCCGGCGGCATGGGCGCGCGCAATGACCTCTTCCAGGTCGCCGTCACGGGCCAGGTAGTCGAGATGACAGTGGGAATCGATCAGCATTCCTGATCGGGCTCGACGTAGCGCGGGAACACGCCTGCCGGCGGCGGCAACCTGGTGCCGGCAGCCAACGGCGTATCGAGCGCGGCAAAGGACCNTGCATCCGCTGCAACACCCAATTGGTCCAGCATGCGGNNCATACTGTCCGGCATCACCGGCTGGGCGAGTATTGCCAAATGGCGAATGGCCTCGGCCACCACATAGAGAACCGTNGCCATCCGCGGCGGATCGCTTTTGCGCAGCGCCCAGGGCGCCTGGTCGTCTACATAGCGGTTGGCGTCACCGACCACCCCCCACGTTGCTTCCAGGGCGCGGTGGAAGGCTTGCGCACGGTAGTCGGCCCGCAGGCGCGGCAGAAGGCCCTGAGCGGCGTTCAGCAGCGCCGTATCGGCGGCCGTAAATTCTCCGGGCACGGGGACTTCCCCGCCGCAGTTCTTGCCGATCATCGACAACACGCGCTGCGCCAGGTTGCCGAAATCGTTGGCCAAATCGCTGTTGATACGACCGACCATGGTTTCGTGGCTGATATAGCCATCGTTACCGAACGGAACCTCACGCAGCAGGTAATAACGGACTTGATCGAGGCCATAGGTTTCCACCAGGTCCTGTGCCCGCAGCACGTTGCCGACGGACTTCGACATCTTTTCGCCGCGGTTCAGAAGCCAGCCATGGGCGAAGACACGCTTTGGCGGGGCGATATCGGCGGCCATCAGAAACGCCGGCCAATAGACCGCGTGAAAGCGCAGGATATCTTTTCCCACCATGTGCAGATCGGCAGGCCAGAATTTCGAGAAATCCGCGCTGTCCGTATCCGGAAAGCCAACGGCGGTGGCATAGTTGGTCAGGGCATCCAGCCACACATACATGATGTGATCCGGGTCGCCGGGCACCGGCACGCCCCACTTGAATGTTGTGCGGCTGACGGACAAGTCTCTCAAACCGCCTTTTACAAAGCTGATGACCTCGTTGCGCCGCGAGGCCGGGGCGATGAAATCGGGATTGGCTTCGTAAAACGCCAGCAATTTGTCCTGCCAGTCGGATAAGCGGAAGAAGTACGACGGCTCCTCCACCCATTCGGCTTCGGCGCCCGAGGGCGCGACCTTCTTGCCGTCCGGTGTCTCGGTCAGCTCACTTTCGGTATAGAACGCTTCGTCCCGCACCGCGTACCAGCCGGCATAGCTGCCCAGGTAGATCTCGTCCGCGTCCACCAATTTGCTCCACAGGGCCTGGCAGGCGCGGACGTGGCGTGCTTCGGTGGTGCGAATGAAATCGTCGTTGGTGATGCCCAAGTCCGACCACAGGCTGCGGAAATTCTCCGATACTTTGTCGGTGAAGGCCTGCGGGTCCACGCCCGCAGCCTGGGCCGATTTCACGACCTTCTGGCCGTGATCGTCCGTGCCGGTCAGAAATCTGACATCGAGGCCATCCAACCGCATGAAGCGCGCCAAGGCATCGCACGCCAGTGTCGTATAGGCGTGGCCGATGTGCGGCACGTCATTGACGTAATAGATGGGTGTCGTCAGGTAGTACGACGACTTGCGACCGGGCATCGGAGTTCTCCTAGCGGTTCGATGCCAACGTGCGGAAGCCTTCCATCCGTTGCCTAGGACGCGAAGGCCTCAATCTCGAGGAACGCGGTGATAACGGTCTGTTTGCGATCCAGATTTGCCGCCTCGGCACGGGACAGGCAGCGGGCGGTTTTCTCCCACAAGGTCACCCATTGCGCAAGGGGCCGGCGCGCCAGCAGGCGCGCCATCGCCGCCCCCTCCCCGGCCACGACCTCGGTCGGCGGATGGCCACTCGCGCCCCCCTTGATCATGCGCGCCAGCCACCAGGACAGCAGCTCCATGCCGGTGCGGAAGGCGGTGCCGTCCCGGTCCTTCGCCAGCCGGTCGCCGAAAGCATGGAGCCGGGCAACATCGAGCTGCGGTAGATCGCCGACGACCCGAATCAGGTCCTGGTAAAGGTCCAGGCCGCCACCGCTCGCCAGGTCCAGGGCTCGGCCGATACTGCCCTCGGCTAGCCGAGCCAGCGCGGCCCGGTCGTCCGGCGGGACATCGGGCGCCTGGGTCGCCAGCAACTCGGCCACCTCGGCCTCCGCCAAGGGAGACAGCGGCAGATGGCAACACCGCGACCGGATGGTCGCCGGTATAGTGCCCGGCGCATGGCAGACGAGCAGCAACAGGGCATTCGCCGGCGGCTCTTCCAACACCTTCAGCAGGGCGTTCGCCGCGTTCCGATTGAGCTCATCGACCGGATCGACCACCACCACCCGCCAGCCGCCTTCGCTCGCCGTCATGTGCAAGAAATTACCGAGCGCGCGAACCTCGCGAATTGGTATTTCGCTGAGCGGCTTGCCGGTCTTCTCATCGACGCCGCGGGTCAGGACGCGCAAATCCGCATGNCCGCCCGAGGCCACCCGGTGAAAGACCGGATGTGCCGNGTCCAGATGCAAGGAGGCGGGCGTNGGTTCGGCCCCAAACAAGCTCGGTCCTTGCGTGCCACCGTTGGCAAGAACGAAACGGGCGCACCGATAGGCCAACGTCGCCTTACCGATGCCGCGCGGGCCGGTGATCAGCCAGGCGTGTGGCAGCCGGCCCGAACGAAAAGCCCGAACCAGGGTTTCTTCCGCTGCGTCGTGACCGAGAAGGTTCGGATTGGCCCGAGGCGCGAGACTCGCCTCTTCCCCCGCGCTCACAGAGCGACTCCCAAGGATTGTGTGACCGCGGCACGGACACGCGCATGGACGTCGTCGATGCTGCCGGAAGCATCGATGACCTTGCAGCGTTTCGGCTCGCGCCGCGCAATCTCGTGAAAGCTCGTATGCAGGCGCTCATGGAAGGTCTGCCCCAAGTCCTCGTAGCGGGTTTCGCCGTCCCGGCGGGCGGCGGCCCGCTGCAAGCCGACGTCAACGGGTACGTCGAGTATCAGTGTCAGGTCCGGATGAAAGTCGCCGACCACCAGGGCATAAAGCGCCTCGATCGGTTCGCGGCCCAATTGGTGGCCGTACCCCTGATAGGCCATGGTCGAATCCGCGAAGCGATCTGAGATCACCCAGGTGCCGGCGGCGAGTTGCGGGTGAATGAGGCTGCGAAGGTGTTCGCGCCGGGCGGCGAAATGCAGCAATGCCTCGGTCATCGCATCCCACCGTGCGGCGGCGCCGCGTACCAGCAAGCCGCGAATCTCCTCGCCGCCGGGGGTGCCGCCCGGTTCGCGAGTGAGACACACGGAAACGCCGCTGTGCGACAAGGCATCGGCCAGCAATTTGACCTGCGTCGATTTCCCGGCGCCCTCGCCCCCCTCGAAGGTGATGAATTTTCCCGGGGCCAAGGGCTATACCAAGGAGCGTTGAGAATGGGCGATCATTGCGCGCCGAATACGAGGAATCGCAGGCCCGCCGAGATACGCCCAATCGGACCCAGCCGGGCCACCGCGTCAGCGGCTTGCAGCGGCACCACAATGGGCTCGGCGCCGGGAATGCTGACGATCATTTTGCCGACCTCTTGGCCAGCAACGATAGGGGCTGTTACCGGCGCCTCATAGACGACTTTCACCTTCATCTCGGCCCGCGCTTTGCGCGGCAGGGTGAGGGTCAAACCGTCCGGCACCACGGCCGCAACGGTGGCTGTCTCTCCCANCCACACCGGAGCCTCGTCGACGACTTCGCCGGGCTGCACCAGGGCGTAGTTGCCAAACTCNCGGAACCCCCAGCCGAGTAGGCGCTCGGATTCCTCGGCGCGGGCCTTTTCGCTTTCCAGGCCGTTGAGCACAAGAATCAGGCGTCTGCTGTCTTGCACCGCCGAGGCCGTTAGGCCGTAGCCGGCTTCCTCGGTATGACCGGTCTTAAGGCCATCCGCGCCCACCGATGCATAGAGGATGGGGTTGCGGTTGGGTTGCTTAATATCGTTCCAGACGAATTCCGTCTCCGAAAAATAGTGATAGTAATCGGGGAAATCCTGAACGATACGCTTTGCCAAAGTCGCCAGGTCACGTGCCGTCATCCGTTGATTCGGGTCTGGCCAACCGGTTGCGTTGGCGAATCTACTGCCGGTCATGCCCAGCGTTGCGGCCTTACGCGTCATTTCCTCGGCGAAGGCCTCCTCGCTACCACTGATCCCTTCGGCCAGGACGATGCAGGCATCGTTGCCCGATTGCACGATGACACCGCGCAAAAGATCCTCGATGCGGACCCGATTGCCGACTTTTACGAACATCTTGGAGCCGCCCTTGCGCCATGCCTTTTCGCTGACCAGGAACTCGTCGTCCAGCGACAGGCGGCCATCCTTGAGCCGTTCGAAGACGAGATAGACCGTCATGATCTTGCTCATGGAGGCGGGCGGCATGGACGTATCGGCGTCCTTGTCCAGCAATACGGTGCCGGTGGCGGCGTCCAGAAGAACGGCCTCCCGCGCCGTCGTCTCGACCGCCCCTGTCGGCAGTGGCGCCAGCGATGCCATGCCGGCGACCAACACAGCGAAGATGACAGTACGCATTCCGCTAGGCTGCATGACTTGATCCGCTTGTTGTTTGTCTGAAACGGTTATCGTGACATTTCGTCGAGAATATGGCCGATCCCATGGGGGCGAGTCCAACGGGCTCGATCAATCGACCACCACTCTGGCATCAGCATGACCATTCCCGAGAAGAACCGCCAAGAGTTCGTCGGCCGCCCCGACCGTGGCCATGGGACCCAATCTGACTCGAAAATAACGCCGCTCATCGATGACAGTCTCGGCGACGTGCACGTTGCCGAGCTGCGATAGGCGCGCGCGCAGGCGCAGTGCATTGTCGACACGGGTAAACGAACCCGCTTGAACAAAAATTTTGGTCGGCAGCACGGGCAGTGTCGTGACTGTGCCATCCAGCACGGGCGTCGGCGGCTGCGGCCGCAGAACAGTGGTTGTCCGTCGGGCCACAACTGCGGCTGTCTGACTGGCCGCTGGATTGGTCGCCTGTGTCGCTACAGGCGTTCCGGGCAACGTCTCGATGGTAACTGCCTGCCGCGGCGCCGGCGCCGGTGAACTCGCGGCCGCTTCCTCGGTCAGGCTTGCCGCCGCTAACTGCCGGCTCTCATCCTCGATGATCTCGACGAGAACCTTGGCGGTCCCCTTCTGACGGAAGCCGAGCAGATCGGCGCCACGCTGTGACAAATCGATAATCCGGCCATTGCTAAACGGTCCGCGATCGTTGATCCGCACCTTGATAGAGCGGCCGTTGTCCAAGTTCGTAACGCGCACAATGGACGGCATCGGCAACGTCCGATGCGCCGCGGTCATCGCCATCTGATCGTAACGCTCGCCATTCGCCGTTCGCCTACCATCGAACCCCGGTCCGTACCAGGAGGCGATGCCGGTTTCCCGGTAGCTAAAGTCCGGTTTCGGGTAGTACCAAATGCCGTCGACTTGGTAGGGCTCGCCGACTTTATATGTGCCGGCACCGAATTTGCTCGAGGGCGCCCGCAATTGCTTCGCCGCGTGGACGGCAAGCTCGGTCTCGGCACAGCCGGCCAAGACAAGCCCCAGGAGCCCCAGGGCTATGGTTGGAAGTACGAAAAGGCGGTTCATTGATGTCAGCATGTTGCGATCACGAATCGTTCAGCAGCGATATGTTGTAGCCTACGCATGGACATTCCGAGCCGCAACCACTCCGTCAATTGACCGTCGCCTTCGCATTCTCGGTGGCGACCCGGCGCAAACCCTCAAGCGCTTCAACCGATGGATAGCCGTCGGCAACAAGGTTCACTTGCCGTTGAAAAGCCTTCAGCGCAACGCGCGTCTGCGATCCAGCGATGCCGTCCGTATCGCCTGGGTCGAAGCCAAGTGTCGCCAGTAAGGTCTGTATTTCTTCGACTTCGGCCCGCTTAAGCGGGCGTTCGCCGGTCGGCCGTTTGGCGCCCAGCGGCCCCAGCCCGGCAATGCGGTCCGCCAGATGGCCGACGGCGACGGCGTAGAGGATGGAGCGATTCCAGGTCAGGATCGCGTCGAAATTCCGGTACACCAGGAATGCTGGCCCCTTGTGGCCCATGGGCACGATGATCGCGCCGGAGATATCCGCGGCCGGTAGATCGGCACCATCCGCCCGCCGTATGCCAAGGCGTTGCCATTCGGCGAGGGGCTTGCGGATCTTCAGGCTTGCCACATCCCAGTCGAAATTCGCGGGCAAGCGCACCTCCCGCCCCCACGTCTCGTCACCGCGCCAGCCGACCCGGCCGAGGAAATTGGCCGCGGAGGCGAAGACATCGGGCAAATTGCGCCAGATATCCCGGCGGCCGTCGCCATCGAAGTCCACGGCATAGCTGACGAACGTGGTCGGGATAAACTGTAGCTGTCCCATGGCACCTGCCCACGAGCCGCGCATGTCGGCAGCCGTGATGTTGCCTTCGTCGATGATCTTCAATGCGTCCATTAGCTGGGCGCGGAAAAAGGCGGCACGGCGCGCGTCAAAGGCCAAGGTTGCAAGTGCCTGGATGACCGAATAGCCCCCGGTGTGTTCACCGAAATTGCTTTCCAATCCCCAAAACGCGACCAGAAAACGCGGTTGTACGCCGTAACGCGCATGCACCCGGTCGAGCAGCGGCCGATTCTCCGCCAGCAGGCGCCGGGCCCGCTCGATACGTCCGGTGGTCACGCTTTTGTCGAGATAACTCCAAAATGTCTGGGTAAATTCCGGCTGCTTGCGGTCAAGCTCGACCACGCGCGCGATAGGCTCCAGGCCGGTTAGAGCCGAATCGATGGTCGCCTGGGAAATGCCGGCGGTACGCGCGTCACGCTTGACCCCGTCGAGCCACGTGGAGAATTCGTTGGTCTGGCCGTATGAAGGCAGCGCTGCTGTTAGCGCGACGGCAAGGGCGGTCGCGGCCACCCCCCACCTCTTCCACCGACGTATCTGAATCGTCACAAAAGGCCTCCGCGCCTCGGCGACTCTATGGACCCGCTAACTGGCCCGAATCCTTGTGCCACAGTGGTTGGGGCTGCGCAATGCGTCCCGTGAAACACTCAACCAATGGCGGCCGCCTTGGGGTGCACATTTGCATAACCCCGTTAATGCCTCATTAAGTGATGGCGGTTTTGCTGCGCTATGGTGACACCGGCTCTGGTCCCGGAAACACGGCGGTCGTCCGGTCCAGCCAGCGATACACCAACAGCCCGATCCATTCATGGAGCCCGTCCGATAACAGCGACAGGCCCCCAATAAAATTGAAGTTGAGGCGCCGGGTATCCGTTGGACCCGTCTTGTAATTCACGGGATAGGCGATGACAGGCCAGCCAACCTGGCGAAACGCGCCAACCGACCGCGGCATGTGAAAGGCCGATGTCACCAGCAACCACACCTCGCCGGGCTGGGGCGTAACAATGGCCGCCGAATTGACCGCGTTCTCATGGGTATTGCGCGAATCGCGCTCGTAGACGACCCGCTCAGGGGCAACGCCGAGCACCGCGAGAAGCTGTGAGGTGTAGTCAGCCTCTCTGTGAACTTGATCGAGTAAGAGCCCGGAACCACCCGTAAAAACGAGCTTCGCATCCGGATAGCGCTGGGCCAATTCGACGAAGACGGTGATCCGCTCGGCGTAACCGCCCAGCGGCGTCCCTCCCCTGTCGGCGGCCCGCC
>JGI24023J19991_10002112_pt1 | contig 14706 bp, 14 predicted proteins | sample Cruoilmetagenom1_FD_19991 | JGI IMG/M metagenome (IMG submission 19991) | reverse complement strand
CGCACCGAGGCCATCAGTTTCTTCTCGATCGCCTCCTTGAGCGGCTCGTAGACATGGTAGCTGACCTTCTCGCCGCGCCGGCTCTTGGCCCACAGGTAGGACATGACCTCCTGGCGGAAGCCCAGGGCCGAGGCGCCGACGATGGCGATCTGTTCCTCCACTGATTTGAGGAAGCCTTCATCGGGTTGCAGCTCTTCACCGGTGTTGCGGTCCTTGACCCTCGCTTTGTTGACATAGGCCTCGGTGTGATCCAGATAATTCTGGAACAGCGCCTCGGCCTGTTCCTCAAACGAGTACACGAAGGCCTTTGTGATCTCCTTCTCCAGGATCTCGAGATACACCTTATGCAGCGTATCCTGGAGGAACTCGAGATATTGCTTGCGCGTGTCATCGGCCATGTCCGCCGCCTTGACCATGTTGATCAATGCCTCGCGCACGTTGATCGGGTTGATGCCTTCGGGGCTCTCGGCGAGCGCATCGTCGATGGCCTTCATGATAAAGCGCGGCGAGATGCCGAACATCCCCTCGCGGCGTGCCTCTTCGCGCAGCTCGCGCACGTTGAGCTTGACGGTCTTGCCTTTCTCCACCACTTCTTCGCAATCGTAGAGCCGCATCTTTGTCATCAGATCACACTTGTTGCTCGGCTCGAAGCGCGACAGGAGCGCGAACATCGCCGCCAGCTCTAGCGTATGCGGGGCGATGTGCTCGCGGAAATCGGACTTATTCAGAAGCTTCTGGTAGATCTTGATCTCTTCGGACAAACGCAGGTTATAGGCCACCTTAACGACCACGATACGATCGAGAAAGGCCTCGTTGGTGGGATCGCCCCTGAACCGGTGCCACTCCGCCTCGTTGGAGTGCGCCACGATGCAGGTATCGACATAGACCGTGCCGTGCCGGCCCGGTGCCGGAATGAACTTCTCCTGGGTGGCGGTGATCATGGTGTGGAGGTATTCGGGTTCATTCTTGAACACCTCGATGAACTCGGTCATGCCGCGGTTGCCGACGTTGAAGGCGCCGTTGAGCTCCAGTGCCCTGGGGTCGCCCTCGGAGTAGGCGTCCAATTTCGAGATGTCCACGGAGCCGATCAGCACGGAGGTGTCCTGGTTGTTGGGGTCCACGGGCGGCACGACACCGACGCCGCGGCGGTCGTGGCGCGAGAACGCGACGGTCGTTATCGGCACGTCTTCATAACGCCCATTGTACTCCTCTTTGAGTCGATGGCGGCATACCGGACAGAGCTCGCCCTCGATGTGGGCGCCGAGCATTTTTTCAAACTCCTCGCGCAGATGTTTGGGGATCAAATGCAGCGGTTCTTCCGCCATCGGGCAGCCGTCGATGGCATAGACCGGCGCGCCTTGTTCCAGTCCCCGCTGCAGCCGTTCGACCAGCGAGCTCTTGCCGGCACCCACCGGACCCATCAGATACAGGACCTGACGGCTCTCTTCCCCATGCATGGATGCTGAGTGAAAATAACGGGCGACCTGCGCCAGGGTGGGTTCGATCCCGAAGAATTCGGTACTGAAGAAGGGATAGATTTTTATCGAGTCCTCGCCGAACACGCGCCTGACCCGGGAGTCCTCGGAGTCGGCGATATCAGATACGCCCTCGTTGATAATGGCGTCATAGATACGTGCGTGCGCGAGCTTGGGGACAGAAGGGTCGGCCTTGACCTTTTCGAGATATTCAAGAAAAGCACCTCGCCATTCCAGGTTTTCCTGACTGGCGCGATCCTTCTCGATCAGTTCAGCGAACGTGGACTTGTTTTCGGTCATAACCGATCTCCTCCTGCATAATCTGTTTGACTTACGTGGTCATGGCGTTTTCCCCAGTTCTCATTTTTTTTCCGCGGAACCCCTGTGTAATCTTTATCACTCCGGTTATATATAGATATAGCGCCTTTCTGGCCGGGCATCAAACGAGACTTTGTGTGTCAATTTCCGTCTCACCTCGCCATGTCTCAGCGCCCGTGAAACCGCCGCCGGTACCGCCGCACCGCTGTCGCAGTCACTATATGTCGGGGTTTTGGGAAGATCAGACGGCTCGCTTGATAAATCCGCCGCTTATTAAAACTTAGATCCACAGAGGGTTCATAGAGTTCAAAATTTCCTGTATTTGCCGATAAACGGCGGCCTGTTCGCGGTTTTTTGCCGCCAGACAACGGCCATGGTCTGTATTCCGGCGCAGTCAACCGCCGTTTTTCCGGCAAAGCCGCTGGATTCAGCCCGAAACCGGGACCTCGGGCGCGGCCGCGTGGCGCGGCGGCGGAAACACCGTACCGGCGACCGCGTAGAGCAGCAGCGCCAGCAGCACCACCGCGGTGAACCCGAAATGGATCGCGAGCATGCTCGCCAGTACGGCGCTTAGGACCGAGGCGCAACCGTTTACCGCCCAGGCCCAGGGCATCAGCGCCGGCGCACGCTCGCCTAGCACCGTCAGCGCCAGCGGAAAGGGCATGCCCATGCAGAACGCCAGCGGTGCGATCAGCGTAATGGCGATCGGCACCTTCGCCGCGGCCGGCAGTACCGTCAACAAATTGAACAGCGGGTCGAGCAGCAGTACATAGGCTGCGCCCAAGAGCACAATGCCGAGTACCGCCTGACGGGCGCGCGCGCGATGGCGCGCGGCCTGCATCCGCCGTGCCGACCAGTGGCTGCCCAGTCCGGCGAAGACCAGAAAGGCGCAGAGCACGACTGCCACCGCGTACAGGGGATGATGCAGGAACAGGAGCAGCTTCTGGATAAAGGCGATCTCCAGAAACAGAAAGCCGAGGCCGATTGCCGAGAAATAAGCGAACACGCGCGCCCGGCTGATGCCGGGGGCCTGCTGGGATCGGTCGCGCCGCTGAATCCACAGCGGCAAGACGATCAGCACCAGGCTCGCGAGCAGCGCCTGGATCAGGGTCGCGACCAGTACCAGGTAGCCCCACTCCAGCAGCGGCATTCCCCCGCGGCCGCGCAGCGCCAGGATCTCGGGCAGCACGCGCCATTTAAAGAAATGGAAGAAGTACGGCCGGTCATCGGTGGCCGGTTCGAGGTTAAACTTATAGCGTTCAACAAAGGCGCCTCGCTGCTCACCGAGCAGGGCCGTGGCGCCGGCGAAAAAATAGGGCTCGCGCAGAATATTGTAACGATTGACTTCTGAGGGCGAGATGCCCGGGTAGTAAGCGACATCAAAGCTGCGCGCCTGGCAGAAACGCCGCAGCGCGAGGATCTCCTGCTCGGAAAACGCGCCGTTTTTCATGAGCAGGGTGCTGGTTTGCCAGCCGCGGATCAGCACCAAACGTTGCTCCACATCTGGCACGCCGGCGTTTGCCAGCGCCTGCACCGCGGTGGCGAAGAGCTTCAAGGCGTCGCGTGGCGGCATTTTGATCCAACGACTGATCGCCAGATAACCGCCAGGGGTAAGATGATCCACGTAATTCTTCAGCGCCTCCACCGTATAAAGGTAACTCTCGCTCAGCGCATACAGCCCCGCCGATGACGCGCTGAAGGAATCCAGCAGCGCGACCTGGATGAGATCGAAACGCTGTCTGCTGCCGACGACGAAGCCGCGAGCCTCGGCCACATGCACTTTGACGTCGCCGGCGTCGTAGAGTCCTCCGTCGAACGCGGCGAAATCCTCGCGCACCAGTTGGACGATTTGCGGGTTGAGTTCCACCGCTTCGATGCGTGGCACGCGGTGGTAGCGTGCCTGCAGGACGTCGGCGCCGCCGCCGGCGCCGAGAATCAACACCCGTTGCGGGTGCTGCAGGTGGTACGGCAGCGCGGATGTCATCTGATCCAGATAGCCCAGGCGTTCACGCTCCGGCGTGTGCTGCGTGATCACCGTCATGCCGTCGCCGTCGGTGAACANGCCGAGCTGCGGCAGCGGTTCCGTGGTGGCATTGAGGCTCAGACCCGGTGCGTGACGCANGGGCAGCCGCGGGCTTTCCACGACGCTGATGAGCCCGAGCGGGCTGGAGCGCTCGCGGATGACTTGGCTGCCGGTGATACGCAATGTCTGACTCAAGCTCTTGTACGGAGACAGACGCAGCGCAACATCACCGCTTAGCACCGCGACAGGGATCAGGGCCGCCAGTAGCAGGGCCGCGAGCCCCACGCGGGGCCGCAGCCCCAACTCCCAGGCGGCGATGGCCGCGGTGGCGACGCCAAGGGCGCCGACCATGGCCAGTGCGTCAATCGGGAACGCCGCGAACAACAGCAGCACGATACCGAGGCTGCCGGCACCGGCGCCGAGCAGATCGACGGCGTAGATACGGGAGACCTTCTCGCGGTAGCGCATCAGCGCCAGCGCGACGGCGTTGGCGGCAAAAAAAAACGGCAGGGCCAGTAATAGATAAATCGTCAGCAGGCGCAGCGGCTGGCGCGCATCCCATAGCACCTCTTCCGGATTGAAAGAGAGCTGCTGCGCCGCGAGATAACAGGCCATCGCCGAGAGTCCGAACAACGCGATGCTACCAAGGAATATCGTTGCGAAACGCGGCAGCAACCGGCGCTGGGTCAGTGCCAGGAATGTGCCGCTCGCGGCATACCCGAGCAGCGCCAGGCTGATCATCATATAGGCAAAGTGATGCCACTGGATGATCGAAAACAACCGCGTCAACAGGATCTCGTAGGCCAGTACGGCTGCCGACAGCAGGAAAACGGACAGCACGGGTGGGCGTGCGGATGTCATCTGAATCAGTGGCCGCCCGTGAGCGGCACGAACATCACGGGTAGCACCTGTCGCGTTGTGATCTTGCCTTTTCCATCTTTTTCAACCAGAACCAGCTGCTGCACCATGAAGCGGCTGCCGACCGGGATCATCATGCGGCCGCCCGGCTTGAGCTGTTGCAGCAGCGGCGGCGGGATGTGACCGGCGGCGGCGGTAACGATGATGGCATCAAAGGGCGCGTGCGCCTTCCAGCCGTAGTACCCGTCAGCGATCTTCACCGTGACATTCCCGTAATCGAGGCGCTCGAGCCTGGATTGGGCCTCCCGGCCGAGTGGTTCGATGATTTCGATGGTATAGACCTTGTCGACCAGCTCGGCCAGGATCGCCGCCTGGTAGCCCGAGCCGGTCCCGACCTCCAGCACCCGGTCATTGGGATCGACCTTCAACAGATCCGTCATGACCGCGACAATGTAAGGTTGGGAGATGGTCTGCCCATGCCCGATCGGCAGCGGGCGGTTGACGTAGGCGAAGCGGCGTTCCAGCCACGGCACGAACTCATGTCGCGGCACCTTGCCCATGGCCGTCATCACCCTCTCGTCCAATGCCTGTTTGTCCAGCGCCAGGCTGGTCGCGCGCACATCCGCCGCTATGGTGCGCACCATCGACTGTCGCGCCCCGGACATTTTATTTTCTTCTCGCGGGCGCTCTTTCTCCGGAGTGCCTTGCTCGACGGGTGTCTCCGCGCGCGCATCGGCCGTGAGCCCGAGACACCCGCCGAGCAGACAGACGCCGATGGCAACATGTGTGTACCGACAACGGTGTGTCATGCGCGGGCCCAGGCGTGGGTGATAGTTTGCATTATGAGTGATGCGGATTCCTGGTCAAGCGCGGCGAGGCCTGTGTGCCCGACGCGGCCGTTTGAAGGTTTACCGGGTACCGCCCGCATGTCCCCCGAGCGGCTTTCCGAGCGACGGTGATTCGCGCCTGATGAGCGTATCGGTTTCGGAGAAAAGGTACGGGGCAGCGGATGGATGAGGGTCCAATCTGCTTGATTAAACGGCATAATCCCGGGCAGCAAGATCAATGAATCAACGATCGGAATCAACGATCGAGAATAAAGCGTAACGAGAATAAAGCATAAGAGGTGTGCATGCCTGGTCGGTTAAACACAAAATGGGAAATCAATGCCGCCGCGCTGCGTCGTTTCAGCGGCAGCTTCGCGGGGCGCATCAACCAGGTGCCGGCGACCATCACGCTCTCACAAAAAGGCGTTTCGATCGAAGGCGAGGTCGTTGCCGCCGGCGAGCGCTATGCCTTGACAGGCACCGCCAGTGGCGCGACGGCGCGAGGCAGTATGGTGCACGCGCTCTTGGGTACCCGATTCGAGTTCCAGGCATCGATGGATCAAGAACGAATGATACTGGACTTTGCCGTGATTAATCGGCAAGACGGTCAAGTACTGCCCAGGCCGTTTTGCGAGCAATCGAAGCACGAAACCGGGGTCGGTGCCGGCGGCGAACGGCGCAGCACACGGCCGCGGTCGACGATGCAGTGCGATCCCGCGCTGGTCGGGATGTGGGTGCACCAGGATTTCCTGCCAAGCGCCCTCGGTGCGGACAGTGCGGCCGTTGCACAGGTGTTCATGGAGATCCTCTCCGATGGCACCTATGTGCACGGCAACGCGCAAACCATTGCCGAAGGACAAAACCCTTGGGGGTGGTTCTGGGGTTCGGACAATGTTTCCAGCGGCATGTGGTGCACCGGCGACGGGATGCTTTACATCACCGAGGCCGGAGCCTCGCGCTGGCTTGCCTGCGCGCGCTATGACGCGGAACCGGCAATGCTGAGTTTGACCTTTACCGACGGATCCAGGCAGGTCTGGCACAGGCGCCGGCGCGTGCAGGTCCTCGGGCAGATCCCGCTCACCTTTCGTGCCGCCCTGTCTTCCACTACGGCTTGAGGCGCTGTAGGGATATTCGGGGATTTCGTTGTCCGCTATTTCCCCGGCTGATACGGGGTGTTCTGTGAGCCGGCGTTATCTTGCGGGTCCAGAGAACGCTGGTACCTCCTCTCTCGCCACGCCCTGCGTTGCTCGGGTGTCATGTTACGACGCCTTTCGCGGACCTCGCGGCGTTGTTCCGGTGTCATGTTTTGCAGCCTTTCGCGCAAGGCGCGGCGCTGCCCTGGCGGCAGGTTCCGCCAGCGTTGTCGCAGCTCCTGCCTGCGTTCGGGGGGCAGGCTCTGGAACCACCGCCGTGTGCGGCGCAGCCTTTCCTGTTCCTCGGGCGGCAGGCGGCGGAAGCGTTCATAGCGGGCGCGGGCACGCTGACGCTGTTCCGGGCTCATCGCCTTCCATCGCTGCAAGCGCTGTTTCGCCTGCCGACGCTGTTCGGGCGTCATGCCGGCCCAGCGTTTCACCCCTTTTTTCAGACGATCCTGTCGTTCCGGCGGAAGCTGGTCCCAGCGCTCGGCGAAGGGTTGCAGCAGCTTCTGTTCCTCGGCGCTGAGCCGGTCCCAGGCCGTACCCGCCTCTTGCGCGACCGCAACGGGAACCATGCCTGATAGCAGCAAGACGATCAGCAACCACAGCCGCTTATGATTCATCGCGCTCCCCCTCAGCTGGCGCCTGCTCAGGAAGGCCCATTTGCTCAAGCTCTGTGGGATCGATCCACTCGCCATCCGCGGTCTCCCAATCACCCAGAAATTCCAGCAGCTCAACGGAAGGCAGTTCCCGGGCTGTCGGCTCGGAGGCGATTGCATTGGCGTTCAGCATAAACATGATACCCAAAAGCAGATCTCTACCCGGCACGGCCTGCTTCCTCAGCCAGCCAGGTGTAGAAATCCAGGTCAACGGAAATTTCCAGGTTTTCGCTGGAGGCCAGGATATCGGCATCTTCGAGTGCATCGCCGAGCGGTATGCGGGACGGCAGGCTGACGTACAGCATTACGGACAACAGGGCAACCGAGGCCGTGGCCACGCCCGCCGCCGGGACACGCCAGCCGTAGCGCTCCCAGGCGGCACGCGGCCGGTCCGCCTGCAGCGCGCGGTGGCGTGCCTGGCGCAGCCGCGACAGCGTACGGGCATCGAGATTTCTGCTGCCTTCATTCAATGCCGCTTTGACCTTATCGAAAAAGGCCTGTTCGCGTTCTTGCTCACTCATGACCCGTCATTCTCCAGCACCTTTCGCAGCATGTGAACCGCGCGTGAGTAATGCGTCTTGACGCTGCCTTCGGAGCACTTCATGGCGGCAGCGGTCTCCAGCACACTCATACCCTGCCATACGCGCAGCAGGAACGCCTGCTGCTGGCGCAAGGGCAGTTCGCGCAAGGCGCCTTCCAGCGCCGCTATCGAGTCTGCTTGAACCACTTCATCCGCCGGGTCGCGGCCGGCCGGATCGGCGAGCGTCGCCATGGGATCTTCCCCATCGTTTGCTTCATCCCGGCCGCGCCATTCATGTAGCCACGCCCGCCAGCGGTTGCGCACCCGGGTGCGGCGATACCAGTCCCGGATACGGCTTTCCAGTATCCGAAAAAACAGCGCCCCCCACTCGGATGCCGGTTTTGAGGCGTAACGCCGGACCAGCCCGAACATGGCATCCTGCACAATGTCCAGGGCGTCTTCCGTGCTTCCGGTTGCAATCTCCGCCATGCGGAATGCCCGCCGTTCCACAGAGGCGAGAAATTGCTCCATAGCCGGGTCGTTGTCCAGCATCGGCCTCCTTTATCACCGGGCGCGGTACAGTCATCTCACAAAATCGCCGCAGCGGGCCGCGGTCTCAACGGCGGCGACCCTGCCTGTGGTTGACCCGGTGCTGGACGCGGTTGCCCCTGCGGTCCATGCGCTGGTCAATACGATCCCCGCGCCGGTCCAGGCGATTGTCGATGCGGTCACCACGCCGGTCCAGGCGATTATCAATACGGTCGCCACGGCGATCCAGGCGGCCATCGATACGGTCACCGCGACGGTCCAGCCGCTCGGCCAGCCGCTCGTTGCCACGCTCGCTCGCCCGGTCCGCCCTTCGGTCCAAGCGATTGTCGATGCGGTCACCGCGCCGGTCCAGGCGATTATCGACACGGTCGCCACGGCGATCCAGGCGGCCATCGATACGGTCGCCACGGCGGTCGAAACGGTCCTCGATCCGCTGACCTGGGTCAGCGTCATCGGCGAGCACCGGGTTCAGCATACACACNGGCAGCAGTCCACAGAACAAAATAGCAACTTTTCTCATCATTTTCTCCTCTGTCTGTTGAGACGGAATGACGGAATAACGTGTCATTAATTGCTAATAACGCACCATCCCGGATTCCGTTGACAGGCCTATGGGTTTTTTTTGTGGGAATGGACGGGCTCGGCTGTCCTTGTGCGTCGACGAGTTAACCCAAGCGTTGGCGGCGGCGCGCGCCCCGCAGCGCCACCCTCAATGTGAGAACAGACCGCCCGGGCTCGGAAACTGGAAAAAGAACTAACATACCGCGACTTAATCTCGCCTTAAGGTTCGTCAATTAGGCTTTTGTCATGAAAGCCATCCCGGCGCTAATTTGGAGGCCGATATGCGCAAGCAGGGCTGTAAGAAAATCCTGGCGGTGCAGGACACCGTTGTCGGTTTGCCGCGGTTGACGGAAGCGCACGCGCCGTTGTCGATCGCGAGTTACCCGACAGGACAGGAGGGCCGTGAGCGCCTGGAGCACTTTGTTCTCGGGGTATTTTACCGCCTTCGGCTCCATTGCCTTCGCCTGGTTCGCGAGCTATTCCGCCAGCAAGTTTGCGCTGCGCGGTTTCTCCGAGGCCCTGCGCAGGGAGCTGGAAGGCAGCGGTGTGGGGGTCACCTACGTGGCGCCGAGGGCGGTCAAAACGGCGCTCAACTCGCCGGCGGTCTACCGCATGGCGGAAAAGGTCAGGATGAACATGGATGATCCGGCCAGGGTGGCGAGAAGGATCGTGCGTGCGATTGGGAGAGACAAAAAGGATGTTGATCTCGGTTTCCCGGAGGCCTGGTTCGTGCGCGTCAATGCGCTGCTGCCCCGACTGGTGGACCGGACGCTACGCAAACAGAACCGTGTTATGCGAGAATTCATCCAAGAGGCATAGGGACGCTCAGAGGAACATGGCGTGAGGGTGCTGTTGGTCGAAGACGATACCCTGCTTGGCGACGGTATTCGCGCCGGACTGCGGCAGGACGGGTATGTGGTGGACTGGTTCACCAACGGCGAGGACGCCGAGGCCGCGTTGGCGGTCGAGGCCTTCGATCTCATGGTGCTGGACTTGGGGCTGCCCGGTCGCGATGGTCTGGAAGTGTTAAACCGCCTGCGCCGCAAGGGCAGCAAGGTCCCGGTGCTGATCCTGACCGCCCGCGACACGGTCGCCGACCGGGTAAAGGGTCTGGACGTGGGCGGCGATGATTATATGGTCAAGCCCTTTGATCTGGATGAGTTGAGTGCCCGCGCCCGCGCGCTGATTCGACGCAGCAAGGGGCGCGCGAGCCCGACGCTGGAAATCGGCGGGCTGATGCTGGATCCGGCCGCCCATGAAGTCAGCTATGAGGGCCACGCTATCGACCTGTCGCCGAAGGAATTCGCCGTGCTGCAAACGCTGATGGAAAACGCCGGCAAGGTCGTCTCGCGCTCGCGGCTGCAGGACAGTATCTACGGTTGGGAGCAGGACGTGGAGAGTAACGCGGTCGAGGTGCACGTCCATCACCTGCGTAAAAAGCTCAGCAGCAAGTTGATACGCACCATCCGCGGGGTCGGCTACATGGTGGAAAAACAAAAATAGGCCATGGCCTCGATCCGCAAGCGCCTGCTTATTAACCTGATTGCGCTGTACGCCGTGTCCTGGCTTGCCGCCATCGGGGCGACCTATCGCGAGGCCCACCACGAAATCGAGGAATTGTTCGACGCCGCCCTGGCGCAGGAGGCCGGTATTATCGCCGAGCTGACGTTAGAGGACATTGAAAACAAAGCTGTCGAAGGCGCCCAGTTGACACGGGCCATGTATGGGCACAAGTATGAGCGCAAAATCAGCTTTCAGATATGGCGGGGCGATCGCCTGTTGTTGCGTTCCCAGAGTGCGCCGCCTGCGCGCTTGTCATCGCAGTTGGGGTTCACCGACGAGCAAATCAGCGATAACAGCTGGCGCGTGTTTGGCATGCACGCGGGCGAGAACCGTTACACTATTTACACCGCTGAACGCTATGCCGTTCGCGATGAACTGATTTCCCATATCACGCGCGACACCCTGTTTCCGCTCCTGTGGGCGTTGCCGTTGCTCGCGCTCTTTATCTGGTTTGGCATCGGCGGGGGGCTCGCGCCCTTGAAACGTATCGCTGGACAGGTGGCGCGCCGTAGCCCGCAGCAGCTCAGTCCGGTCGATACCGAGCGCGTGCCGGAGGAGATCGCGCCACTGACCGCGTCTCTTAATGATCTGTTGCAACGTTTACAGGCCGCGTTTGAAAAGGAACGTCGCTTCACCTCGGATGCGGCCCATGAGCTGCGCACCCCGCTCGCCAGCATCAAGACCCAGGCCCAGGTCGCGTTGCGCGCCGCTGATATTGACGAGCGCAAACAGGCCTTGCGCAGGATTATCCAGGGTGTTGACCGGAGCACGCACCTGGTGGAGCAGATGCTCACCCTGGCGCGCCTGGAACCGGATGCGTCGGGTGAGGAGTTCCGGCCGGTAGCGTTGGCGAGCATGGCGGAAACGGTCGTCGCCGAGCTCGCGCCCGTGGCCATGGACAACGGCGTCGAGCTGAGCTTTACAAGCGCTTGCCCGGATGAGCATGGCTGCCAGGTCAAGGGTTATGCGCCGGGCCTGACCGTCCTTTTGAGCAACCTGGTTGACAATGCGATCCGGCACACACCGCAGGGCGGGCAGGTGGAGGTGTCCCTGTTATCGCAGGATGAATGCTACATGCTGGCGGTGAGTGACACCGGTCCCGGCATCCCCGAACACGAACGCCTGCGTGTCTTTGACCGTTTCTATCGCCCCCCCGGGCAGGACAGCTACGGCTGCGGCCTGGGCCTGGCCATCGTGCAGCGTATCGCGCAGCTGCACCAGGCCGAGGTGGAGATCCATGACAGGCCCGCCGGGTCGGGCACACAGGTCACGGTGCGGTTCAAGAAACTCGAAATCAGTGCGCCCGGCGAAAGTTCGGAACTCCCTGGCTCACGGCAGTTATCGTCCTCCGCCGTGGCAGACGGCAGCACCGCCCGGTCGCGGGGCCGGCCGGGCCGCCTTCAATAATGATGCCGTTCCGTGTCGACGTTTAGGGACAAGGCTGCGACGGGCACAACCCGTCTATATGTTCGTGGCAGTTTGTGCAGGTCTTGCCCGTATTATGTTTCTCGCCGCATTGCCCGGTATTGGTGATTTCTCCATTGCAGTGGTGTTTGGTGGCATTGTGACAGGTCTCGCAGACCCCGTCTTTGTAGCCGTTGCCGTCCTCGTCGGCATCCGCGAAGGAATGCAGGCTCAGCCCCCCGACATTGGTACCCCGGCTCTCGAACACCACCTCGCGTATCCCGTTATTCGGCGTGTTGAGCCGCGCGATACCGGTGCCGTCCTCGTTGCGTCCGGTGAGCTTGAGATTGGTGCCGGCGAGCCAGTTCTGCCGGTTGTCGTGCGGCGTATGGCATACCATGCAGGTCTGTCCCACATGGGTGTTCGCCTTCAGCGTCGAGATCCCGGCGGGTCCGTGGCAGCTGAGGCACAGCGCCTCGATCTGTGCGTCCTTCAGCAGGGGGGAACCCGGCGCGCCGTGCACGCTGTGGCAGAACCCGCACTCGTGATCGGGCAGCAATGACTGGGCCTCTTGCGGCCAGACCAGGAGCCCGGCGATGGCCGCGGTGATGAGCAGAGTTCCAAAGTAGGCATAACGTTTCATGGCAGCAGCCCTCCCCGGGTGAACACCTCCACCCGCCGGAGCCGGTTGTTGGTCACGAACACGTCGTTGGAACCCGGGTGGATCACGACATCGAGCGGCAGCTGCAGCTGCCCGGGCTCGTTGCCGAAGCCGCCCAGGGTCTTGACCCGCTCNCCGCTGNCNCGGTCGAACACCAGGANCTCGCCGAGCACCCCGTCCACCAGGAAGACATGGCCGCTCTCGGCGACTGCCAGGCCCTGCGGCCGGGAAAAGCCTTCACGACGATCCGCGCCGGAGATCTCGCCGGCGGGATTGCCGGCATAGTCAAAGATCGCGACCCTGGCCTCGCCATAGGCCGGATCGCCGTAGTCACTCACGAGGATCTGCTGCCGCGCGACGTCCAGGGCGATACCGGTGGGATTGATCAGTTGCCCCTTGCCGATGACATCGAGCAGCGGGCCGCGCGCATCGAAGACCTTGACGCTATTCTCCTCACCGTCGATGACAAACACGCGGCCATGTGCCTGCTCCACCGCGATATCCCTGGGTTGTTTCACCGTTCCCTTGCCGCCCCCCAGGTCGTACAGCCATTTGCCCGCGGGGTTATACACCTCGACCGTGCCGGTCGTCTCATTACCGACATAGATGCGCCCGCGCGACCAGGCAATGCCGAGCGGCCGGCCGGCGACGGAAAAGCGTTTGACGATGTTGAGCTTGCCCGGGTTGATCGTCACCACCGCCTTCGCGTCGTAGTCCGTGACGAGGAGATTTCCGTTTCCCGCCTGCGTCAGTCGTACCGGTGATCCCAGTTGGGCCGGCTGCGGCGGGCCCGACCAGGCCGCGCTGGAGACTGTCAGCAGTATGTACAGGACCAGGCGCGGACCCAGTCCGTGCAAGCGCATCGGAAGCGGGCTCGAGCTTTGTTTCATGCCATCCCCCTGTTTAGAGGCCTGCCCTGAAAACAGGCAGTGAGAGAAAACGCATACAACGATTGTTTAATTATAGTCAATCTACGCTTGCCGCGGTGGGNGTACAAGGNCATGGNTTGCNCGGCATCGGCGCTGCGCGTGTGGCAGGCGGGAAAAGACCCCGGGCCATCGCCGTGACACGGGGTCTTGAACGGTAAAACAGCGGTCTCAGGGCTGCACGTAGGTCCAGCCCTGGCTCTGGAAATCGGCGATCGCCGAGATGCCGGCGGTAACATACTCGATGCCCGGAATCACCTCGCTGTTGGCAGCACCGGGCGTCAACAGCTTCTGCCGCATATACGAGCGCGTGGTGTTCTGGCAGAAATAGAATTTCACGCCCTGATCCATCAGTTCCTTGACCAGGCCTTCGAACTGATTGCCGCCGGTGCGCGAGTACTGGTCCTGTATCAGCAGGTGGCCGCCGCCGCCGTGCACGATGGCGGCGACCTCATAGTCGCGACCGCGCGTCATGCCGTTGGTGATTTCATATTCTTTGATGATATTCCTGATATTGCCCAGCGCGTAGGGGCGGGTGCAGTCGGGGTTCGGCACGTCGTCGCGGCAGAAGCGGTTGACCTGTACCACCAGCTTGACCTTGTGGCGTCGCTGCAGGCACTGCGTGAGCTCGCCGGTACCGGCACCGAATTCCGTGTCGAGATCAAGCCCGCTCACCAGCCCCACGGGGCAAGTGTTGTCACCCGATTGTTCTTGAGATTCATCGTCGGCCGCGGCAACACCACCCACCTGTAACAATGCGGCAACGCCGGCAACGGCGATTGCACGCCGGAATACGTTTTTTTTCATTGGATAAGACTCCTAGTGGTTAATTGTTATATAACGGTAAGCTCATATACCGCTGCTGCTTATTTTTTTGATTGCTGACGCAGCAAAGCGATTGAATCAAGACGCAGGCAAACGCGGTTTTATTCCTTATGCGCTCGGGAGCACTGGCTCAGCGTCGTGTCTTGACCGAGTCCGTCAACGCCGGGCGCGGTGCGAGCTTTATTGGGGTCTTCGAGTCGGCCGAGGGCATGAGGTCGACGATCAGCGGAGAGCTTGTGATCGTCCACTGGCCCTTTACAAAGTTCTCCGGCGCGTCGCCGCTGAAGGCGAGATAGCTGTATTTGCCGTAGTGTGGGAGTTTGCGCGCCAGGCCCGGGTGGGCGGCGGGATTGTCACTGCCGAGCCAGGCCAGGCCGGTGTTATGTCGTCCGGTCAATACC
>JGI24023J19991_10002110_pt1 | contig 14709 bp, 13 predicted proteins | sample Cruoilmetagenom1_FD_19991 | JGI IMG/M metagenome (IMG submission 19991) | reverse complement strand
TGCCCCGGCCGCTATAAGCTAGGAAGAAATACCTTTAGGTGCTGGAAAAGAGGCGGGCACGGATGGGTAAATTTAAGACTTGCTGTAGTGCAGTCCTGCGACGTATATTTCTATAAATTAGCCGAGAAATTAGGTATAGACAGATTCAGTGAATACATCAAATTGTTCGGGTTCGGCTCACCCACGGGTATAGGCATAGAAGAGAGAGCGGGCGTAGCTCCGAGCAGGGAGTGGAAGCTCAAAAGATTCAACAAGCCATGGTATCAGGGGGAGACCATTGTTTCAGCAATAGGGCAGGGCTACGTGAGCTCAACCCCTCTACAAGTTGCGGTGATGACTGCCGCTGTTGCCAACGGAGGCGCTATTCTAAAGCCCAATATTGTAAGAAAAATCAAAACCAGAGAGGGTGAAACCGTAGTTCAGAACAGCGCAGAGGTAGTTGGAACTATTCCGCTTGAAGATGATATGATCGCATTATTACAGGACGCTCTTGTAGGCGTCGTCAACGACCCGGGAGGGACGGGGAGACGTGCAAAGATAGAGGGTTATAAAGTTGCCGGTAAGACCGGTACCGCGCAGGTCGTATCACTTGATTCCCAAAGCGATAAGAGAAAACACGGAGACCATGCCTGGTTTATGTCCTATGCTCCGGCAGAGGCCCCAGAGATCGCAGTCGTTGTGCTTGTAGAGCACGGCGGCAAGGGAGGCGCAGTTGCGGCTCCCCTGGCAAAACAAATAATTGAGCTTTATAAAAAGCTTCAGGAGACAAGAGACTTAGATGATAATGTTTGACCGAAGGCTGCTCGTTGGCTTCGGGTGGTCTCTATTCTTTATGACTATAGCTTTTTCGTGCATTGCGCTTCTTAACCTCTACAGCGCTTCGTACGAGACGGGGCTTGCTTCATTCAAAAAACAGCTTGTATGGGTGGGCATCGGTATAGTCGCCATGATTCTCATATCCTTTATTAACTACCGTCTCCTCAAGCGGTACTCTCTTTATATTTACGGACTTTCAATATTACTTCTTATTTATGTTCTTTTTTTTGGAAAGACAGTCTCCGGCTCTTCGAGCTGGATTCAGATCGGCTCACTTGGTACGATACAGCCCTCAGAGTTTGTTAAGATCCCTATAATTCTGGCTCTCTCAAGGCTTTACGACAATGACTATCAGCAAAGCCCGTACGGTTTCCTCGATCTTATTAAGCCCGCCGCGCTGGTTGCGCTCCCGCTCGCTCTTGTGATGATGCAGCCTGATCTCGGGACTGCGCTCACTATTATTCTCATCTCTGGGAGCATGGTGCTTTTTATGGGTGTCAGGAAGCGCTCTTTAGCTTTCATATTGATTGCGCTGCTTGCTCTTTCTTATCCAGCTTGGAACTTTTTTCTGAAACCCTATCAAAAAGACAGGATCAAGACTTTCCTGGACCCTTCAAGAGATCCGCTTGACGCAGGCTACAACGCCATCCAGTCACAGATTGCAGTGGGCTCGGGAAGGATTATCGGAAAGGGGTTTAAGGCAGGCTCTCAGTCTCAGCTCAGGTTTATTCCGGCGCAGCAGACGGATTTCGCTTTCTCCGTACTCGCAGAAGAGTGGGGCTTTCTGGGCGGGATATTCGCGCTTTTGCTCTATTTTATGATCATCCTCTGGATTCTGGACACTTCAGGGCGATCGCGTGATAAATTCTCTATGCTCGTGTCGTTCGGTATTGCGGCAATGTTTTTCTGGCACGCCCTTGTGAACGTGGGTATGGTAGTCGGATTACTTCCGGTTACAGGAGTGCCGCTACTTATATTCAGCTACGGAGGCTCTTCGACACTTACCGCTTTTATAGGGGTCGGCGTAGTGCTTGGGATCAGGATGAGAAAGTTCTCCATGTCCGCAGGAGATGCTATAGATCTCAAATAGCTTTCCTCTACTTCAAATCCGCAGGTGAGGGTACCCCACCAAGGCTTTTAGATTCCTGAGACGCCCTTACTATAGATTCCGCAAGCAGCTCAGCCGCAACAGAGCCTACGGCGTTTGCGTCTGCTTTAAGCCCACCTGTAGATACTGCTATTACAAGATCGCCGTCCGCTCCCGTATTTACGGGAGAGATCACTTTTGAGAGTCCGCTTTGAGCAATTATTGATACTCTCTCCAGCTCGCCGTTTGACAGCTCTGCATTGGTTGCCACAAGGGCAAGTGTCGTATTCCAGGGTTCTTCAAATTCTCTCACCACGCCCTTTCTCATAAGGTTCACAGTCCCTGGATAGGTATTCCCCTCAGGAGTATCTCTTAGTCCCGCTATTACTTCCCCTGTCTTAGGAGATACGATATCCCCAAACGCATTCACTACCGTGAGCACCCCAACAGTGACTCCGTTTTCAAACTTGAAGCTTGACTGCCCGATTCCCCCCTTCGTTGCATGGCTTATGCCTAGGAGCTTTCCGATAGAGGCTCCTGTTCCCGCTCCCACGCTTCCTTCCTCTGTGTTATCACCTTTTGCATCCAGGCACGCCCTGTATCCCATATCGCTGTCCGGTCTCACGGTCCCGTCTCCGATGCCCAGATCAAATATAACGGCAGTGGGTACGGACGGCACATACGTTCCGCCGCCTACGTGAAGCCCTGTAGTGTTTTCCTCAAGGTATTTCATTACACCGCTTGAAGCGTCTAAGCCAAAGGCGCTTCCGCCTGTAAACAGCACACCGTGGATTTTTCCGAATGTATTGTGCGAGAGCAGGGGATCTATTTGTCTCGTGCTCGTCCCGCCACCTCTCATGTCGACCGCACCCAGAGCAGGCTTATCAAAGAGTATCACTGTGCACCCGGTAACTGCCTCAGTGTCTGAGGCGTGTCCTACTTTTATGCCTTCTATGTCTGTAATTGATCCCATAGGGATAATACTATAATCAATCGTTTTAAGTTCCAAATATTGTCTTAATACACACTTCGATTCGGGCTTGACATGATTTTATAATCAGCTACAATGATGCACGCTTTGGTAATTAGGGGATGGAATACTTAAAGGTAAATAACCCCACTGGTATTTATAGTAATACCCTGTTATCACACTGAAATTATGGAATTAACTGCTTTTTTGTTAATGCGGTCTTGAGGTAAAGCAAGTACTGTTGAGTGATATAAAGAGTTCTGCTTTTGGACACATATTTTCATGAATAATAAAATTTACATACGGTTTACTGTTATTGCGGCTTCAGCGCTCATGCTCCTTGCCTCCAATATAGCTTTTGCACTGACAGATGCAAAGGATGTGAAGGACATGGGGATCGATGAAAAACTCGGAGCCTATATACCTTCTGACATAGAGCTTGTAGATGAAACAGGCGCCAGTGTTACAATAAAAGAATTACTATCCCAAGATGTTCCTACTGTTTTGAACCTTGTATATTATAGCTGCCCGAGGGTCTGTAATTTCGCAACAGACGGCCTTCTTCAAGTAATAGGNGAGCTTGGATACCTTANTNTNGGNGACGATTATAAAGTGCTTACGGTGAGTTTTGATCCTGAAGAAACCCCAGAGCTTGCNGAGTCTAAGGCGCTTCGGTACAGAGGGGCGGTTAAAAACGCACAGCCCGAGGCATCAGACTGGCAGTTTCTTACCGGTGATGCCGAAAACGTTATAAGGCTGACCGATTCTGTGGGCTTTAGATACTTTAAAGACGGGGATGAGTACGCCCATGGCTCTGCTCTGATTTTTATTACTCCTGAGGGAAAAGTCACGAGATATCTCCACGGTATACAACATGAACCATCTGATTTCAGGTTATCTCTTCTTGAGGCATCAAGGGGGGAGATCGGCTCATCTAAAATAATGAATCAAGTACTTCTTTTTTGCTATGGTTTTGACCCAATTGGAAAAAGATATGCACTAAAAGCGCTCAATATTGTTAAAGCAAGCGGGGTTGTCACGTTACTGCTGTTATGCGGAACATTGACATATTTCTGGAGAAGAGAGAATAAGGACCCCCAATAGGAATGGAGGTTTAAAGGATATCATATGACTTGGATTCCCGAAGTTGCATCGAATCTGGCTGGTAAAGTGGACGGGGTGCTGTGGCTTATTACTATAATGTCTGTCGTTTTCTTTGTGCTCATAACTGTGTTACTCGTTTATTTTTCTATAAAATATAGACGACGCTCAGAGAACGACGAAACCCCATACATCACAGGCAGTGAGCCTTTAGAAATAATTTGGACCGTAATCCCATCGATTCTGCTGATTGTACTATTCGTACATGCCTTTGTTGTATATAAGGATATGAGAACCCCGCCTGAGGACGCGGTTGATATTAATGTGGTCGGGAAGCAGTGGCTTTGGCAATTTGATTACTATAACGGTAAGAAAACGTTAAATGAGCTTTATCTAGAGTTGAATATTCCGGTAAGAATGGTAATGAGAGCCGATGATGTGCTGCACAGCTTTTTCGTGCCGCAGTTCCGTGTAAAACAGGATCTCATTCCCGGGCGCTATACGCAGCTCTGGTTTACTCCTACCAAGGTAGGCACATTCGACTTGTTCTGTGCTGAGTACTGCGGTACGGGACATTCGAAAATGCTTGCAAAAGTGGTTGTGTTGAGCCCCGAAGCTTATGATATCTGGGAGAACGGAACCCAGGTAGAAGAGGGTCCTGCAGTTGCCGGATTGGTCCCTGCCGAGCTTGGGGAAAAGTTATATAAGGAAAAGGGCTGTAACGCATGTCACAGCGTGGACGGCTCGGTAGTTTTAGGCCCGACTTTTAAAGGCCTCATAGGCCGGAAGGGAGAATGTACAGACGGCAGTACCTATACTGCAGACGAGAATTATATAAGACAGTCTATACTTGAGCCGCAGGCTCAGATCGTAAAGGGTTTTCAGCCCGTGATGCCGTCTTTTAAAGGTATACTAAGCGAAGATGATATTTCTGCGCTCATTGCATATATGAAAACACTTAACTGAAGTTTTTAATCTTTAAGGAGGCGTAATAATGGCAAATAATACTATTGCCGAACATGTGTATGTACCGTTTTTAGAAGAGAAAAAGGGGCTGCTTTCCTGGCTTGTAACTACTGATCATAAAAAAATCGGAATCCTTTATCTAATCTCGATTTCTATATTCTTCACGCTTGGCGGTATTATTGCGCTGCTCATGAGGTTTGAGCTCCTTACGCCTGTCGCGGACTTTGTCGATCCCCACACTTACAATGTGCTCTTTACTCTGCATGGGTCTATGATGGTTTTTTTCTTCATTGTTCCGGGTCTTGCGGCGAGCTTCGGGAACTTTCTTATACCCCTTATGATAGGCGCGCCCGATGTGGCGTTTCCCAAGCTAAATATAGGAAGTTGGTGGATATATCTTATTGGTACCGTAATCGTGCTGATTGCGCTTCTCCAACCCGCGGATACCGGCTGGACGTTCTATACACCGTATAGTGCTACGACCGATGCGGACGTAGTGCTTATAACTTTCGGAGTGTTCGTGCTGGGATTCTCCTCTATTCTGACCGGGTTGAATTTCATCGTGACTATTCATAAGATGAGGGCGCCCGGAATGACCTGGCACAGACTGCCGCTTTTCATATGGGCGTCATACGCAACAGCCATACTTCAGCTTCTTGCGACCCCTGTAGTGGGTATTACGCTCTTACTGCTTATTGCTGAGAGGACGCTCGGAGTAGGATTCTTCGATCCGGATAAAGGCGGCGACCCAGTACTATTTCAGAACTTTTTCTGGTTCTACTCGCACCCGGCAGTATACATCATGATTATTCCTGCAATGGGTGTTATTTCAGAGATCATTCCGGTCTTCGCCAGAAAGCCTATATTCGGATATAAGGCAATAGCCTATTCGAGTCTGGGTATTGCGTTCATAAGCTTTTTAGTATGGGCGCACCATATGTTTACAGCAGGGATTTCCGAGGTTGCTGCTACAATATTCTCATTCCTCACTTTCCTGGTCGCCATACCTACGGCAATAAAAGTTTTCAACTGGACTGCTACTCTATATAAAGGCTCTATACAGCTTCACTCTGCAATGCTTTACGCTCTGGGTTTTCTTTTCCTATTCGCCATCGGCGGACTCACGGGTATTTTCCTGGGTGCGTTAGCTTCGGACATTCACCTTCACGACACATACTTTGTAGTGGCTCACATGCACTATGTTATGGTCGGCGGCACAGTTATGGGCTTTCTCGGTGCGCTCCATTTCTGGTACCCCAAGTGGTTCGGCAAGATGTTTAATGAGACAGTTGCCAAGATTGCCTGGTTCCTAATCTTCATAGGGTTCAACGTTACGTTTTTCCCCCAGTTTTTCTTGGGTGTTCAGGGTATGCCCAGACGCTACGCCACGTATCCAGAGGAATTTGAATCGCTTATGGCTCTATCGACCTACGGGTCATGGATACTAGCTGTGGGGTTACTGCTCATGACGATTAATCTTATTTCCGGGCTCTTTTCAAAGGAAAAAGCGCCTCAGAACCCCTACGGGTCGCTTTCACTTGAGTGGCAGGTGCCTTCACCGCCGCCTCATGAGAATTTCGAGGAGATTCCTCACGTTACGGACTGGACTTATGGCTACGGAAAAAAGAGTTAAGAGTTTGTGATATTGAATAATTTGCAATGAAAATAGCATAAGCACATAAACAAAGAAGCATAGAATTATTAGGAGATAATAAAAAATGGAACAGGCTAGTATGGATCATACCCACGGGCATGAGATGGACCCACGCGAGGCTTACGGCATATCCAAGTTTGGTATGTGGCTCTTTTTAGGCACCGAGGTAATGCTATTTGGTGGTCTATTCGCAGCATACGCGATTTTCAGAGCCAAGTATCCGGAAATGTTTTTAGAGGAGCATAAGCTGTTAAACCGTGAGATGGGCGCCGTAAACACATGCGTACTTATTTTCAGCAGTATGACAATGGCTGTCGGTGTTACCGCAATCCAAAGGGGCAAGCGGAAGCTTACCTCTCTTATGCTGTTAATTACGATCTTGTGCGGCCTTGCATTCGCTGTGGTCAAGTATTTTGAGTACAGTGCTAAGTTCTCACACCATATTTATCCCGACACCAGCATATTCTTCTCTCTCTACTTTATGCTGACCGGCCTTCATATGCTTCACGTGTTTATAGGTATCGCTATTCTTTCAACAGTGCTCGTCCTGACTATGAAGGGCAAATTCAATCAAAAATACAGCACCCCGGTAGAGCTCGGCGGGCTTTACTGGCACTTAGTGGATTTAATTTGGATTTATCTATTCCCGCTTCTTTATTTAATAGGCTAAGGAGGTATCAACATACAATGTCATCACATTCAAGCAGCGAAGAACACCACATAACAAGTTATAAAACATACATATTAATATGGATTCTGCTAATGATACTAACGGCTATTACCGTATACGTATCATACGTAGACGTAGGTATATTCAATATTGTCATAGCGATGAGTGTTGCCTCCGTCAAGGCAGCTGTGGTCGCGCTCTTCTTTATGCACCTGAAATTTGAAGACAGTATAACCTGGGGATTTGCTCTTTTCCCCTTAGCTCTATTGGCCTTACTGATAGGTATGACTATACTCGATACGTTTACCAGATTGTTTCCTATCTGAGCGGTTTTAAATTATATGATTGCCAAGATAGCCCTTACTCTTCTGTTTTTACTCTTAATATGGGGGAACCTGGTAGCAGGCCTTAAGGCAGGGCTTGCATGTCCCGACTGGCCGCTTTGCCACGGCAGAGTGCTTCCACCCTTCAGATGGGATATCTATATGGAATTCATGCACCGGGTAATCGGCGGTGTCACATCCGTATTTATTGTCATACTCGCTTACCAGCGCGTTAGGAGTTATATCGGTGCGGTAAAAGCTGTCCCTGTTATAACGGTACTTCTTCTCATTTTTCAAATTATCCTTGGAGGTATAGTCGTACTCCTAGAGCTTCCGGTAGACCTTACTACATTCCATTTCGCAAACGCGATGGTCATATTCCTACTGGTACTTTACATGGTGTCCTTTGACGGGGTAGAGCAAAAAACTCTCTTCAGCATCGACGGTTACAAGGGTGTGTTTTTTCTCCTTGCCATGCTAGTTACATGCCAGGCGGTTCTGGGCGCTTATGTCCGCCATTCCGATGCCGGTCTTGCGTGCCCCGATTTCCCCACCTGTCTTGGCTACTGGGTGCCACCTGAATTGTCAGGCATCATACTGAACCATTTCGCTCACAGGGCTCTGGCTTATATCATAACCGCGATAGTGCTCCTGCTCTTGCTATTTTCTTATACACAAAAAGGGCTCCAAAAGTACCGGAATGAAATACTTGTGATACTGGGGCTTATAATCGTTCAAGTGCTCCTTGGCGTGCTTGTAGTAAGCTCAAAGCTTCACTTCCTGATCATAGCTCTCCATCTCCTGGTTGCGCTATTCATTTTAACCGCAGCGTTCTACACCTGGTTTCGGGGTATGCGGGAAAGTAGTGTATAATCTAAAATCTAGTCAACAGGTTCGTGTGAAATGAATACTATGGAACAAGCTCAAAGCGCTCCTGCAAAGATAGTGGTATCGACTATTCTACTTGCTAAGCCCGGGATTATTCTGAGCGTTGCTTTCACAGGGTTTGCAGGAATTATGCTTGCAAACCGCGGTATTCCCTCTCTTTCCTTATTAGTACTTGCTCTCGTATCTCTTCTACTCAGTGCAGCAGGCTCCGCAATTCTAAATAACGTACTCGATAAGCAGATCGATATCCTGATGAACAGGCTCAGCAAGCGGGTAGACGCTCTTGAGGCTGTTGGGGTGAAGACCGCGGTGGTCATAGCGTCGGTGTTTATAGTCATCTCTATGTTCATTTCGTTTTATTACTTAAATGTTGTAAACGCCCTATTAACCATCGCCGCGCTGCTTAGCTATACCCTTTTGTATACGCTCTATTTAAAAAGAAGCTCTCCCTACGGCACTATACTTGGCGGGCTTCCCGGAGCGCTTCCGGTTTTAATAGGCTACTCAGCCGTGCAACCCGCAATAGGTGCAGATGGCTATATATTGTTTATATTCATGATGCTCTGGCAGCCGCCCCATTTCTGGGCCCTTGCTCAGAAATACAAGCTCGACTACAAAAAGGCCGGAGTGCCAGTAATGCCCGTAGCACTCGGTACGAAGTTCACAAACGTCATGATTCTTCTTTATTCGATTTCCCTACTTCCTCTCAGCCTGTCGCTTTGGTTTTTGGGTTACGCCAGCATATTCTTTGCGATTTTCGCTGTAATCTCAGGTGTCTATTTTGACTATGTGATAATTTGGAGCACTATAAATAACAAGGGGTACGGTAGGGCGTTTGGGGTATCTATCATCTATATGCTCGTAATCATGGCAACCTTAATAGTAGATATGGTATTTCACTCATCACAAACGGGTCTGCTTAGTATCTTAGATAAGTGATAATTTCCACCACCCGCGCTCTATTGCCTTAGCTTTCTAAAATCTCTTTTAGTCTGTAAAATGGTTCTTTAAGCGTTCGAATAGATTCCACCCAGAATTCAGGTGACTCAAGGTCCTGCCCGATACTCCGTCTTGCTACGTTCTCTGCTGTGTCAGAGCCTGTGAGCCTGAGAAACTCCTCATATTTTGGAAGGAAGTCAGGGCCTTCCTTTTTGAACATTGAGAACAGCCCACGGCTAAGTAAATAGCCAAATGTATACGGGAAGTTATAGAACGTTACCCCAGTGATATAGAAATGAAGCTTAGAGGCCCAGAAATAAGGATCTTCCCCTCCCTCTTCGAGCACATCCCCGAAGATACGCCTCTGGGTCTCAGCCATAAGCTCTTTTAGACGGCTGACGCTCACTTCCCCTTTTTGGCGCTCCTCGTAAAACGCTTTTTCAAACTCAAAACGCACCGGTATATCCATCAAGTAAATCGCACCGTGATTTATTTCTGTGTCGAGCATGAGAGCTTTCTCGGAGCCCTCTACAGAAGGGTCTTCTAATACCCCTTCAGCAAGTATCATCTCCCCGAACGTAGATGCAGACTCGGCAAGCGTCATGGGGTAGTAGTGGGCGTAGGTACGTATATCCCGCATTACATGGCTGTGAAAAGCGTGTCCTGCTTCATGCGCGAGGGTAAGAACGTCCCCTATCGTATCGTTGTAAGTCATAAAAATTCTGGACTCTTTAGTTAACAGTGACCCTGTGCAAAATCCCCCGGGGCGTTTACCCTCGCGGGGCGTATAGTCAATCCAGTTCTTTGTGAAAGCCCCGTTCACAAATTTCCCAAGCTCTGGGTAGGCAGTAGTGAAAGAGTCTCCAACGAGCTTTTTCGCATCATTCCACTCAAGTTTCTTCGGGTTTTCAAGCTCAAGGGGCGCGCCTAAATCAAACCAGGCGATCTTGTCCCTCTTCATGGTTTTTGCTTTGTAGCTGAGTATCTCGCGGGGAAGATCGATCTCCTGGTTTATTGCCTCGAACATCGAATCCAGAGTTTTTTTGCTAATAGATGACTGAAATAGAGCCACTTCAAGAAAATGGTCTATCCCCCTGTGGCGGTTAAGAGTAAGACGAGTGCCCGCAATGGCATTTAGAGCACTTGCCGCGACGTCTTCAATACCCTGCCAGGCTCTGTTACCCCCTTCAAAAGCAGCCTTTCGTGTATCTCTATCCGGCGTTTCCATGAGCGAGCGTCTCTGAGACATAGGGAGTTTTTTGACGTTTCCGTCGGGATATTCCATATCGAATTCGAGCTTACTCGATACAGTATCGTACAGACGGCCCCATGCGCCTATTCCGTCCACACCAAGGTCCGCGGCGAGTATCTCCTCTTCAGGTTTCATTTTCTTTTGAGCTTCTTCACGAACACGGCCCAGATAATACGCAGCCGTTTCAAGCGAGCTCAGGTTAGTAAAATTTGAGAATGCCTCGTCCGACGCGGCCTTAATTGATCTTAGAAGCTCAACGCTTAATTTTGAATATTCAGCCCCAAGCGCTGCCATCTCGGCCTCTTCTTTAAGAAAATCCTCATTAAGGCTGTCCGCTGAAGCCAGGCACCCTATGTAAGATCTCAGATGAGAATAACGAGCGGCTATATCCTCATTTTTAATAAATATCTTTTCCCAATCCTCCTGATTTTCATTGTCCAGATGGGAAAGAGAAGCCGCTTTGTCTTTCATCGTTTGAATATCTTTTTTTAACTTTGCCTTAAACTCCTTCATCTCCGGGCCACCGTATTCCGGAAAGTAGCTCGTAAGGTCCCAGTTCATATTGCTCGTGTTTTTAATTGCCGACATAATGCCTCCTGATTTATTACTCTTTTAATTGAAATGAATCTGTATTTTAGACGGAAACTTAAGTTGGTTTCGGTCATCTAACTTTTTATGAGAATATATTCTACATTACTACTAGTTTTTTGCCTGTTATTTTTTGCAACGCTATCCTACGCCCAGTATAACGGTTTTGATGTCTCCGGCGGGCTAATTCCTGAGAATGAAATTTTCTCCGGAGGTCCACCGCGGGACGGCATACCCGCCATTAATAACCCCAGGTTCGAGCCTGCGGACAAAGCCACTTGGCTAAGGGACGGCGACCTTGTGACGGGTGTCAGTATAGGCGGTGTGGAGAGGGCATATCCCCTGAGGATACTCGTATGGCACGAGGCGGTAAACGATAATGTGGGCGGAAAGCCTGTGCTCATCTCATACTGCCCGCTATGCGGCTCGACTATGGTATTTGACAGGAATATCGGAGGGAAAGTCTACACGTATGGTATCTCGGGTTTGCTTCATCAGTCAGACGTCCTTTTCTACGACCGGCAGACAGAGAGCCTATGGTCGCAGCTCCATATGAAAGCTGTGACCGGGCCTATGACAGGTACTAAGTTTGATATTCTTCCCTCGACCCTCGCCACATGGAAGGAGTGGAAAAGCGAGCATCCCAACACGGTTGTCCTTTCCAGAAACACGGGTTATCGTCGTGATTATGACAACATGCCCTACGGCGGATACGAAGGCTCAAGCACGATAATGTTCCCGGTTAGAAACACGAGCAACAGGTTTCATCCAAAGGAAAAAGTTCTTGTCGTTCTTTCTGGTGATGAAGCAAAAGCTTATCCTTTTTCCGAGCTCAAGAAGACCAGTACCCCGTTTAATGACAAATTGGGCGGACAGGACATAGTTGTAAGGTTTAGTGACGGAGACTTTGTAACTGCGACCGACAAGAGTGGTAAGCCTGTTGAATCCTTCATCTCTTACTGGTTTGCCTGGTATACGTTCAGACCAGATACGCTTGTTTTCAAGGCCGGAGGAAGCTCCGGATCAGATTAGTAGCTAAGACGTAGCATTCTCTCTCACAATCATTTATTTTAGATACCGATATGATGACACTATTTCTTAAAAACTTCTTTAGAAAAGAGACGGTATGGAGGGCTATAAGGGTTGCAGTAATTGTAGCGCCGATCCTGATAATAATTAATCATCACGACAACCTCCTGGCGCTCAATATAACTCCGGATCTCTTAATGAAAAGTACGCTCACGTTCTTCGTGCCTTACTGCGTCTCGGCCTATTCCTCCGCAATGGCATATACGTCTGAGCAATTGAGACTGAAGGGTTCTACGGAGTAGTATATTTAGTTATACAGATGTAGTGTTCCCTTTTGTCAAACTGCCTTTAAGTTTGCGTTATTAAGCAAGTAATACTTTATAGCTATTCTAATTACCTTCAGTATTTCGGTTTTATCCCAATATTTCTTCTACTTTCTCACGAAAAAAATATGCCGGGGTGTCTGGAATATTTGCATGGGCGGGGGGTACCTGCATACCTACACCCCCCGGGGGTGCTGAACAGGGGGTACCCCTACGTACGCTATAAGTATCATCTGTGAACGGATGGGACGGATTTTCTCGAAATGATTGTGGTTGTTCTTAAATTTGTGTAGAATAGATTAAAAATAACAGGGAGTTACGAAGGAGATTGGAAGATGAAAAATAAAACACTATTTTCAGTTTTAATCACTTTATGCTTTATTCTTGTTACTCCGCTTCTATCACAAGCCCAGGATGAAACCGTAAGTGCTGAAGCTATACCTTTTCCGAACGGTGCTAGAGAAATTCCAGCTCTAACCGTACCGAATACCGTAATTACATTTGATGGTTTACCAACTGGCCCAACATCAGTTCAGGCCATTAACAATGCTTTCCCCGAATCAACATTAACAAAGATTACTATTGAACCTGTTGCGGGGACCGACATATGGGATTCTTTCAATCCGCAAGGGAAAGCTTTATCTCCGAATCCCGACGGTTCGGGCGGACTTTATTTAGTAGATCCCGACCAGGTCTTTGGGAATTCAAGGTCGTACACGTTTTACCTAGACAAGCCCACTAACGAATTCGGTTTAAAAATAGGAGACCAGAATGCAAACTTTCTATTTGAGTTTTATTTAGGAGATTCATTAGTTGCTTTTATCACAATAGGTAATACAGATAATCTCCAGACAAGGTTCTTTCAGACAAGAAAACCGTTCAATCGTGTCGAAATGAGTACCGGCCCAATTGCAGGGTGGGTATTACCGGAATTACATCTTGCAACGGGCAATCCTTCCAGACCCATCCCCACCCTTTCTGAATGGGGTTTGATAGCAATGGCTGGAATCTTAGGCTTGGTCGGATTTATAGCAATTCGGAAAAGGTATACAACAGCTTAACTTTAGTCGTCATATTTTTCCCTTTAGAAAACGCTCAGTTAAACCTAATCATTTGGCTGAGCGTTTTTTGTTAATTCACGCGGATGAGACGGATTTTTGACAGGCTTACTTACCCTGGTTTTGTCTGGGCAATGTAACATCTCCTGCAGCCGTTCCAGTATGGTTACCATTTCTGCAACAATAATGGTGGTCATTGATAAATGACCCCGATAGGCTTTGTTCATCCCCAGTCAACGACCAACTATACGTATCATCAGGACCCTTTAAACCTCCTTCTGTACTTACAGACCCATTTACTTTTTCAACATTGAGACTGTAGATACTTTGGAAATTATCAGTAAATCCTGAGTAGCAACCGTCTCCAGGTGTTCCAAATACTCTAGTAAGGTTTTGTACAACTTGAGCTACACTACCAAAGATCGTGATGGTGGCATCTCCAGTTATGTTCAGTGTGCTTGCACAGAAAGGCTTGCTTTGGAATACTGTGCCAGTGGCAGATACTTGACCAGAATACGTCATTGCGACATCTTCGACCTGGGGGAAGGAATAAATACAGCTATCCCCGTTACCCTCGGCATATACAATTTCTTTGATATCTCCTGCCTTACAGGTTGCCAGGTCAACCATCTGCATGAAACCACTGTTTGCCGTTGTTGGCGGAATAAATATTTCTCCCCTTTTTTCGCCTTCCGCATTCATTACGAGGGTTATGATTTTTCTGTGAGGGTTGATGCCGATCTCTGTGCCAGCACACTTCCCGTCCTTAAGGGTGTCACGGTCCTTAATGAGTCCTGTTAGCACGGCCACTTTTTTCTTTGGTGTAGCATCTTTAACCCAAATAGGGTTTTGAGCATTCTGTAATAAAACGCACGTGTCCTCTTGTTCTGTTGGCTGCGCGGGGACAGTCGCTTTGTATTGGGTGCACGATGAAAGTATGAATAATGAAATTAAGAAAACACATAAGATGCCAAGAGAAATATTGGCTCGATTTTTAGAGAGTATGGCTCTCACAGTGAGTCCCCCTTTAGACTTTATTTCTCGT
>JGI24023J19991_10002109_pt1 | contig 14711 bp, 13 predicted proteins | sample Cruoilmetagenom1_FD_19991 | JGI IMG/M metagenome (IMG submission 19991) | reverse complement strand
ACGGGCGATCATCCTACTTACCGACGGTGAGCAGACGGGCCGTTCGGGCGACGGTTATAAGGCCGTCTTCGGCAACAGCACGAACGCCCAAGGCACCATGCTCCTCCCGCCCTCGACTACGACCGACAACAAGATGAACCAACGCCTCCTGGACCTGTCCGCGAATATCAAAGCGCAGGGAGTTCTGATCTACACGGTCCAATTCGCCAATACGAGCGGCACCCTGCGGAAGCTCTTGGAGAATGTCTCCACCGGTCCCACGTCGCCGTTCTACAACACCGCAGCCAGCCAACAGGCATTGGACGATGTCTTCAAGGAGATCGCCAACGATCTGGCGGAGCTACACGTGTCCATGTAGTCTAGCCTCGTCTTCAAACGGCCCCGGCGGGATCGCCGGGGCCGTTTTCTTTTCAGAAATCGGGGGCTTCTAGACCGCTGGCCGCGAGCTGCGCGGTGAGGGCCGCTGCCAGTCGTGCCAGGCCGGCCTCGTCACCGGCTTCGCAGCGGGCAACCAGCACGTCTTGGGTGTTCGACGCACGCAGCAGCCACCAGCCGTCGTCGGTGCGGACCCGCACGCCGTCGATCTCGGTCATGTCGGCTCCCTCGGCGGCCAGGCGCGCGCGCACCTCGTCGATGACCGCTGACTTCCGGTCCTCGGCGCAGGGAAAGCGAATTTCCGGCGTGTTCACCACCGGCGGCAGGGAATCGCGGAAGTCGGCCAACGTCTGCCCCGAGGCGCTGAGGATGCTCAGCAGGCGCACCGCCGCATACAGCGCGTCGTCAAAGCCGTAGTAGCGGTCGGCAAAAAACAGGTGCGCCGACATCTCGCCCGCGAAGGGTGAACCGAGCTCGGCCATCTTGGTCTTGATGAGCGAATGGCCGGTCTTCCACATCAGCGGCTTGCCACCGGCCCGGCCAATTTCGTCGAACAGGACCTGGCTGGCCTTCACGTCGGCGATGATGGTCGCGCCCGGCCGCTCCTTCAGAATATCACGGGCGAAATACAGCATGAGTTGATCGCCCCAAACGACCCGCCCCTGCCCGTCCAACACACCGATACGGTCGCCGTCGCCGTCGAAGCCGATGCCAAGATCGCAGTTTTGGCCCAAGACGCTCGCCTTCAGTTGCGCCAGGTTTGCTTCCACCGTCGGGTCCGGATGGTGTGCCGGAAAGGTCCCGTCGATGGCCTCGTTGATGAGGACATGGCGACCCGGCAGGCGCGCCGTCAGCGCCACCGTTGCCTCGCCCGCCGCGCCATTGCCTGGATCCCAGGCAACAGCCAGCTTTTCGACCCCGGGATCCACATCCTGGAGCAAGCGGTCGACGTAGGCGTCAAGAACCGGGTGATCCGCGACCGAGCCTTGTCCCGTCTCGAAATCGGCGGCGGCAACAAGCCGGCCCAGGTCTTGAATCTGCTCACCGAAGAACGACTCTTTGCCGACAACCATCTTGAAGCCATTGTAGTCCGGCGGATTGTGCGAGCCCGTGACCATGATACCGGCGTCGGCTTCCAGGGCGAAGCGGGCGAAATAGAGCATGGGCGTCGGCCCCCGGCCTACACGCAGAACAGACAAGCCACAGGCCATCAGTCCCTCGACCAGCGCCGCTTCCAACTCTGGCGAGGAAAGCCGGCCGTCGTAGCCGACGCAAACGCGCGATCCGCCAGCCCGTCGCACGATGCTGCCGAAGCCACGGCCGATGGCCCGCGCGTCCGCCGGGGAGAGCGTTTTGCCGACGACGCCCCGGATATCGTATTCGCGCAGGATCGTCGGATTGAAACGATGCCCGCGACCGCCCGCCTCAGCTGCCATCCTCGGTCCTTCCGGCGTTAGTCGGCCGACCGACCGAGGTATAGCGGAAGCCGGCCGCAACCATCTCCGCCGGGTTGTAGATGTTGCGCAGATCCACCATGACCGGCGATTTCATTGCCGCCTTCATGCGGCCGAGATCCAACGCGCGGAAGGCGTTCCACTCGGTAATGATGACCAGGGCGTCGGCCTCTTCCAGCGTCTCATACGCGTTGCCGCACCACTTGACGTCATCGAGCATTTTCTTGGCCTCGGGCATGCCTTCCGGATCGTAGGCCCGGATGGTCGCCCCGGCGGCCTGCAGCGCCGGTACGATCTTCAGGCTCGGCGCCTCGCGCATGTCATCGGTATTCGGCTTGAAGGTCAGGCCCAGGACGGCAATGGTCTTGCCCTGCACGCTGCCGCCGCAATGAGCGATGATCTTTTCCGCCATTTGCTCTTTACGGGCTTCGTTTACCTCAACCACCGTCTCTACCAAGCGGATAGGCGAGTTGGCCTGCTGAGCGATGCGCGCCAGCGCCAAGGTGTCCTTGGGAAAACACGAGCCGCCGAAGCCCGGTCCTGGATGCAGAAATTTGCCACCGATCCGCCCGTCCAGGCCGATGCCGCGCGCCACGTCGTGCACATCGGCGCCCACCCGTTCGCACAAGTTGGCGACTTCGTTGATGAAGGTGACCTTCGTGGCCAAAAACGCATTGGCCGCGTATTTGGTCAATTCTGCCGTCGCGGGCGAGGTGAAAATGATCGGCGTCTCGATCAAAAACAACGGCCGGTAGATTTGCCGCATGACCTCTTGCGCACGCTCGGATTCCACACCGATGACCACCCGGTCCGGGCGCATGAAGTCGTTGATCGCCGATCCTTCGCGCAGGAACTCCGGGTTTGACGCCACGTCGAAATCGGCGTCCGGCCGCGTCTCGCGTATGATCTGAGTGACCTCGGCGCCCGTCCCAACCGGGACCGTCGACTTGTTGACGACGACTGTGTAGCCATCGAGGGCCGCGGCAATCTCTCGCGCTGCCTGATGCACAAAGCCCAGGTCTGCATGTCCATCACCCCGGCGGCTGGGGGTGCCGACGGCAATGAACACAGCGTCTGCGGCCGCGACGGATGCCCCCAAGTCTGTCGAGAAAGACAGCCGGCCTTCATCCCTGTTGCGCCCGACTAGTTGGTCAAGGCCCGGCTCGTAGATGGGAATCTCGCCGCGGTTCAGGCGCGCGATCTTGTCGTTGTCTTTATCGACGCACACCACGTCGATGCCGAACTCGGAAAAGCAGGCCCCCGAGACCAAGCCGACATAACCGGTCCCGATCATGGCAATGCGCATGTATTGATATCCCTTGGAAGTGCGGAGCTATTTCGCGGCGGTCTTGGGCGCCGACGGTGCCGAACCGACGTAACGTTGCAAGATGCTCTCGGTTACCTCACCGAGATCTTCTCGCTGCAAAGCGAAGGCGATATTGGCTTCCAGGAAGCCGGCCTTGTTGCCGCAATCGAAGCGCGTCCCGGCAAAGCGGAAGCCGTGGAACGGAACCCGGTCAATGGTGCGGGCCATGGCATCGGTGAGTTGAATTTCACCGCCCGCCCCTTTTTCCCGCCGGCCAAGTTCTTCAAAGACCGCCGGATCGAGAATGTAGCGGCCGATTATGGACAGGGTTGAGGGCGCATCCTCCGGCTTCGGCTTTTCCACCAGGCCGCGGGCGCGGGCCAGGCGGCCGTCATCGTCGATGACATCCAGCACGCCGTAGCGCTGCGTATGCGCCAGCGGCACGTCCATGACCGCCGCCAGATTGCCGCCGACCTTGCCGTGAGCATCGACCATCTGCTGCAAACAGGCCACGTCGGCCATGACCAGATCGTCGGCCAATAACACCGCGACCGGCTCGCCCTGCACAAGATGGCGGGCGCACCAGACCGCGTGACCAAGACCGAGCGGCTCCTGCTGCCGGATATAGGCGACCTGACCGGGTTCGAGCAGCATTTCCTCCAGCAGGGTCAACTCAGCGCTTTTGCCGCGCGAGGACAGCACGTCGCGCAACTCATAGCTGTGGTCGAAATGGTCCTCGATCGCCGACTTGCCGCGCCCGGTGACGAAGATGAATTCCTCGACGCCTGCCGCCCGTGCCTCCTCGACCGCGTACTGGATGAGCGGCTTGTCGACGATGGGCAGCATTTCCTTGGGCATTGCCTTGGTCGCCGGCAAAAACCGCGTTCCCAGGCCACCGACCGGGAAGATCGCCTTGCGCACAGGTCTGGCCATATAAGAAGGCCCTCTCTTTGGAGACTCGGCGATTCGTGCCGACGGGGCGTGTAATGCCATAGGCGCGGCAGGGAGACAACCCGCCCCGCCGGGGCCGTGTTTCGGTTCGAAATTCGGGCCAATTACGCTCCGAATGCTCGCATTTTAGAGGATTTTGGTTACTTTTCGCTCAACAGCAGGTAGGGGCGCCGTGTCATGGTCAGGTTTTCTTTTGACACAAGGCGGTCATTCGAATTTGCACCCCGGCTTGGCCCCCTGCCATTTGGCAGTCCCGGCATCAAGATGCTATCCTCCCCGTAACAACTCCGGCATAGCGAGCAGCTCAGACCCATCTTGGCTAGCTGAGCTGATCATGGAAGAGCTGATCTCGCGGACACGAGATCTTTAATCCGACCTTCCTGCGACTCGTTTGTACCCTGGAGGAGCGGATGACGGAGACCGAAAAGACTGGTCCAGCCTCGACCAGGATCCCGGCAAATGGGCCGGCGGTGCAGCTGGTGGCAACGGGCGACATCCTGGAAATTCTGGCGGCCGGCCTGCGCGATTTCCGCGCCGCGCCCCTTTATGGTCTGTTCATCGGCGGCGTCTACACGGTGGGCGGATGGGTCCTCATACTGCTGCTTTTGCGCTTCGGTCTGCCGTACCTGGTTTACCCGCTGGCGGCGGGTTTCGCGTTCGTCGCGCCCTTTATCGCGACCGCGCTTTATGCCGTCAGCCGCAGCCTTGAACAGGATGAGCCGCTGTCCTGGGGCAAGGTCCTCGGTTCGGTACGGGGCGCGGCCTGGCGCGACCTCGGCTGGATGGCCCTGGTCACGGGCTTCTCGCTGTTCATCTGGATGGATATCGCGGCGCTACTGTTCTTCGGCTTCCTCGGCCTGAAGTCGCTCAGCGCCCCAGAACTGCTGCGCGAGATCTTCACCACGCCGATGGGCCTGTTGTTTCTCGTGATCGGCAATGGGGTGGGTGCGGTGCTCGCGCTTGCCGTCTTCTCCTTCTCGGTGACTTCCTTTCCGATGCTCTTCGACCGCGATATCGACTTCGTAACCGCGATGATCACCAGCGTGAAGGTCGTTTTGACGAACCCGACCGCGATGATCGTCTGGTGCGCGACAATCGCCGGCCTGATCGGCCTTTCTCTGCTATCGGGTCTTGTCGGGCTTCTCGTTGTTCTGCCAATCCTTGGGCACGCCTCCTGGCACCTCTACCGCCGCGCCATCGGCCCTGCGCCGGGCGGCGCGTAACCTCTAGAGCGGATCATGTTTTCTCGGAACCACTTTGTGGTTTCGAGAAAACATGTGAATCCGCTCTACATCAATTAGGTAGAGCAGATTCACCGGGTCGATGGATCGCCTTTGGCGATTCCATCCGACCCGGATCTGCTCTAGCGCGCCAGAGCCCGTTAACCCTCTTCCATTCGGCGTGGATATTGCCAACCGCGGCTACGAGTTTGGCGTTTCAGTCTTGCCCGGCTTCGCCGGCATTCGGGAGACCGGCGCGCATATAGGTGACGATCTGCCAGATTTCTTGGTCCGTGAGGATGCCCTTGTAGGCCGGCATCTCGGTGCCNAACTGCGCGCCACCGTCGGAGATCGTCCACAGAAGGTATTCATCCACGGAACGCCGCCGTTTGATCATATGCGCCAAAAGNGCNGGTGACGGCGTGAGGTCTCTGCCGGCANCTCCGTCCCCCAAGCCTTTTGAGCCATGGCANGNCGCGCAGTGTGTCTTATAGAGCCTGCCGCCATCATCGATAACCATTGCTGCGGCTGGATAGGGGCTTGCGCGGCTACGATACTCAACCGGGACACCTGCCTCCAAAAATTCACGGTGNCTGGCAGCTCGTGAAAGCAGGTCCGGCGTNGTCTNNTTCGACTCCCAGTACGGGGCGGCCTTGCGTTGCTGAGACCACAGATCNAGACCCGGTACCAACTCTCGCTGTAGNTCNTCNNCTGCCATTCCGGGGGAGGCGTTGCCCGCGAAGATCANGACACACAGGATCGCGGTCGATCCGAGCCTGGACGTGAACGAAACGAGCTTCCCTCTAGGCATTCATCAGCCCCCAAACGATTGCTGCCGTCAGATCGGCATCTCTTGAGAAAGAAATCCTTAGCCTGCCCATCCCGAACAGGCATTGCGTTGGATCAAGCCCGGTTTGCGGGACCGAAACCCCCGTCTACCCGCCCAGCAGCAGGTCCTTGGCCTGATTGATCTTGGCGGCCAGGTAGTTGGAGCCGCCGTGGTCCGGGTGGACTTGCTGCATGAGGCGGCGGTGCGNCTCGCGGATTTCGCTCTGGCTGGCGTTGGGNNCGAGACCAAGGATCTCAAGCGCTTCCTCGCGGGTCATGCCGGTGCTGGTGGCGCTTGGACCGGCCCCGGCTCCCGCCGACTGGCGCCAGGCCTCGTCCTGGGTGCGGTCGAGATAGGCCTCGAGGACCGCGGCCGACTGGGCATCCGCGGCCCGGCATTCGCGCCACAGCTCCACCAACTCTTCGAGCGTCAGCTCCTCCAATTGCCGGCCGTGGAACCGGCCTTCGCGAACCACGCCGGTCATCGTGCCGGTGTCGTGATCAAGAGTCATCCGCAGGAAGCGCGTTTCGACCTGTGACATCTGACCGGGAGTCGGTCCGGCCATGGCCTTGAGCCGGTGCCACAGGGCGCGGTAGCGCAGCAACACGGGCAGCATCAGCGGCAAGAGGAATGCCGCCAATAGGTGCCGGCCGCCCCAAATCAAATAGCCGCCGACGACCACCGCGACGATCAAGGCCACCCAGCGGGCCACCGTGGCAACACGCCGGGGCTCGGCCGCGACGAACCAGCGCGACAGGAAGATCAACCCGACGAGCAGGGAAATCCCGAGAATGAGATAAGCGATCACGGTCCTGTCCCCTTTGCCTGATCGCCTATTTTACTTGGTGCGTGAGTTGATGGACGATGCCGCCCGTGCGCTCGCTGTAGTCGGCCAGGGCCTTGCGGCCGCCGGCGGCATACACCGCCACGGCGGCCAGCAGATCGCGCAGCTGCTGGGCGCTGTTCGCGTCGAAGGGGCAGAAAGCGCCGCCGGACAAGCGGGCGATCTGCTGAAAGACGTTGCGGGCCAGCGGATCGCCGCCCTCGTGAAACATGAAACACGGCACGCCGAGCAACCCAAGCTCGCCTGCCAGATGACCGAGGCGATCCACATCCTCCTCCACACAATCGCCGACAAAGACCAGCGCCGCCACTTTACGGACCTTGGCTTCTTTCGCCGCGTGCTTGAGGACCTTGCCGATCTGCGTCTGCCCGGCCAGGCAGGTGACGGCGGTCATGCTGCGCAACAGGTCGGCCGCGTTGCCGACCCACGCGCTGGCCCGGCATTCGCCGAACCCCCGGTAATAGACAAGCTGGATCTCCAACCCGCCGAGGGCCGCGGTCTCACTGAACATCTCGGCCTGGATATGGCTGGCGCGATCCCAGGTGGGCTCGCGGCTGGCGGTTGCGTCCATGGCAAAGATCAGCCGGCCGCACTCGCCCGACGCGCGCACGGCCGGCGTCCGCGCCACCTTATCGAGGAAGGCGGCGACGTCGGCGCCGGAAGTGGCGCTGGGAACCTTTTTCTCGCCGGTCACCGCGTACAAAACCTCATTTCTAGAATGTAGGGGTTGAGTTTAGGTCCTTCCAGCCGTAACGGCCACCCGCGCCGCGTCCTCATCGATCAGGCCGATGGCGCCCAGCAGAGCCTGTACCTCGTCCTGAGCCGCCAGGTGGCTGACCGCCACGCCCCCCTCCGTCTTGCCATCGGGGAGATCGAGGAGGGTAAGACCCTTGGGGAAGAGCTCGCGGAAGATGACCCGCTCGCCGAAGCCCGGCGCCAGGCGAAAGCCGATGCGCGCCCCGAGCAACTCCAGCAGGCGGCCGATATCGCGCTTGCTGCGGGCATCGATATGGCTCAGCCGGTTGCGCATGACGATCCACTCCATAGGCGCCAGGCCCGCCAGGGCCCGCTGCTGACGCTGTTCCCAGACCATCTGGCTATACAGGCTCGGCCCCAGCACCTGGCGCCCCTGCACGTCGAGGCGCGCCAACAGGTCCAGGTCCAGATAGCTGTCGTTCAGGGGCGTAATCAGCACATCGGCGCTGGCATGGCCCAGGCGCGAGAGAAAGCTGTCGCTGCCTGGTGTATCGATGACCACGAAGTCGAGGCCGAGAAGATCGTGCAAGGCCGCATCCAGGGCCGCCCGCTCCGCCGCCTCCGCCTCGCCCCGTGTCGCCGCTTCGACCCGGGCCACTCGCCGGTGCTCCGGCAGGGCCAACTCTCGCCCAGTCGCCGCCCCATAGGCCGCCCGGTTCTCCAGCATCCGCGACAGGGTTCCTTGCCGCGCATCCAGATCGATGCTGCCCACCCGGAAGCCACGCTTGAGCAGCGCCACGATCACGTGCATCGCCGTCGTCGACTTCCCAGACCCGCCCTTCTCGTTCCCAAGAACGATCACCCGCGCCCCGCCGGGGGCGCGTGAGCCGCCGCCGAGGGCGGAGGTGGCTAGGCCGGCCGAACCCATACCGCTGTATCGTGAAAAACGGCGCCGCCGCGCGGCAGGCCGGGATCGGCACTGATCAGGGTATTGATGCCAATTCCCTCCTCAAAGGCGCTGTTGGGCCAAATGCTTTCCACCACGACCACGTCNNGNTGCAGACCNTCGAAAGGACGGGCGTGGACCACGACCGAGCCAAGCCGGTTACCCAGCCGCACCCGATCACCCTCGGCAAGACCGAGACGTTGACACGTTTCCGGATGGATAAGGACCGTCGGCCGCCCTTCCCGCTCGCGGCTGCTCGGTGTTTCGGTGAACGAGGTGTTGAGGAAGTTGCGCGCCGGTGCCGCCACAAGGCGAAACGGACGCTCGTCATTCGCCGCATCCATGATGGTGCAGTTGCCGGGCAGGCGTGGCATCGCGGCGAAGTCGTCGCCGATCTCGGCCCATTTCGGCTTGAAGCGGAACCGGCCGTCCGGATGGCCGAAGCCATCGAGGAAATGTGCCGTCTCGAATGGCAAGGCGCAGTCGAGCCAACGCGCCTCGTGCATCGCCTTCGCATCGGGTAAGCCGGAGGCCTGCAAAGTAGCGTCGATGATCTGCCATTCGCTCATCTCAAATCCGGCATGCTGAGCCCCCACGCGTTCCGCCAGGGCACAGATTACGGCGTGGTTGGTCCGGCACTCGGCGAACGGTTCGATCACCTTGCGCGCCACCTGCAAGTGCGTATGCCCGCTCGCGGTGTAGATGTCGTCATGCTCTAGGAAAGACGTGGCCGGCAGCACGATATCGGCCATGGCCGCGGTCTCGGTCATAAACTGCTCATGCACGCAGACGAACAAATCGTCGCGGGCGAAGCCGTCCCGCACCTTGGTGCTTTCCGGGCAGACCACCATGGGATTGGTATTCTGGATGAACAGGGCGGTAATCGGCGGACCGTCACCGATATCGCGCGGATCACCGCAGAGGATCGGCCCGAGGCGTGATTGATCAAGCAGGCGCACAGATGTGTCCAGATGATCCAAGCCCTCGATCACTGTCTTGTCCAGGGGATAAAGGGCCGCGCCACCATACAAGGCGCCGCCGCCCTCGTGCTGCCAGGCGCCGGTTACGGCAGGTAGGCAGGTGACGGTATGCATATTGGCGGCGCCGTTGCGCGCCCGGGCAAAACCATAACCGGCACGCAGAAAGCTGCGCTTGGTATTGCCGTAGAGCCGCGCGAAATCCGTAATCTCGACCGCCGGCACACCGGTGATCTCGGCCGCCCATTCGGGCGTGCAGGTGGCGAAATGGGCCGTCAGCTCATCGTCCCAATCCGTATGGCGGGCGAGATAGTCGCGGTCGGCCAGCCCCTCGGCCAACAGCACGTGAATGACGGCGGCGGCCAAGGCGCCATCAGTACCGGGCCGCGGCGCCAGATGCACATCCGCCTGCGCGGCAGTGCCGGTGCGGTAGGGATCGACGACCACCAACTTTGCGCCGCGGGTCTTGCGGGCGCGGGCAATGTGGGTCATCAGGTTGACCTGGGTCGAGACCGGATTGCCGCCCCAAACAACGACCAGATCGGACTTCGCGACCTCGCGCGAATCGACCCCGCGTTTCACACCGACGCCAGCCTGCCAACCGGCATCGGGCAGCGTCGTGCAGATCGTGGAAAACTGGCGGGAGTATCGTTTGACGTGGCGCAGACGCTCGATCCCGTCGCGCTGCACCAGCCCCATGGTCCCGGCATAGAAATAGGGGAAGACCGTCTCGGCACCGAAGCGAGCCTCGACCTTCAGTAACGCCTCGGCTACTTCGTCTAGGGCCTGTTCCCAGGTGATCGGCGCAAACGCGGCGATACCCACGCCCTTGTCACCGACACGGCGCAGCGGTTGGCGCAGACGATCTGGGTGGTGGACGCGCTCAGCGTAGCGGGCGACCTTGGCGCAGACCACGCCCGCCGTATAGGTGTTGTCGCGGGCGCCATGAATGCGGCCGATGCGTTTCTCATCCAGCCGCTCCACCTCCAGCGCGCAGGTCGACGGGCAGTCATGCGGACAAACCGACGGCAGGGTCTGCGTTGCAAGGTTAGAGTCGAGTGGCACGGCGTTGTGAACCCTTTCGTTTGCTCAGGCAGTTTAGCACGGATCGGTGGCAGCTCCGAGACTCGGTCGCTTCAACGGCTGCGCATTTCCGCCCATTCGTCCTCGGTCAGATCGTCCAGAAGGCTGAACTGGCCGGCACCTTTCAGCCATTCGCCGCCGTCAATTGTCACGGATTCGCCGTTGATGAAACCGGCCCGGTCGGACACCAGAAAGGCGGCAAGATCGGTCAACTCTTCGTGTTCGCCAAAACGGCCCATGGGAATGCGTTTACGCCAAGCGTCCTCCACACGGGCGTTGGGGACCAAGCGTTGCCATGCCCCCGGCGTGGGGAACGGCCCCGGCGCGACGGCGTTCAGACGGATACCCTTCGACCCCCACTCCGCCGCCAGACTGCGGGTCATCGCGAGAACGCCCGCCTTGCTCATCGCCGAGGGCACCACATAGGCCGAGCCGGTCTCTGCATAGGTCGCCAGGATGCTCAGCACCACAGCGGGGCGCTGCTCGGCGATCCAGCGTTTGCCGCAAGCGAGGGTTACATAAGCTGACCCGTGCAAGACCACCGCCAGCACCGCATCGACGGCGCGCGGGGAAAGCGTCTCCGTCCGCGCCACGAAGTTGCCGGCGGCATTGTTGACCAGGATGTCCAGACCGCCCTGATCGGCCCAAATGGCCTCGATCATGCTATCGACCGCCCCAGCATCGCGAATATCACATGGGTAGATGGCCGTGCGGTCGCCAAAATCGGCGTCGAATTCGGCCTTGGTTTCGGCCAACACCTCGGCACGCCGGCCGCAGATCGTCAGCCGGGCGCCCAGGTCGAGGAAGCGCCGGCCCATGGATTTGCCCAGGCCGGTGCCCCCGCCGGTTATCAGAATCTGTTTGTCGCGCAGAAGATCCGCCTGAAACATGTTTTCCCTCCGCCCCGAACCTGCCGCGTAGCTGTACCGCTTCACCACGACTTTGGCTATGTTACCTGACGGGACCTAAGGGGTGCCAAGCCCATGTTGAATCGGGGCAAGACCTACGACGAGGTGCGGCAGCGTTTTCGCTGGCGCATTCCGGCGCGCTACAACATCGGCGTCGATGTCTGCGACAAGTGGGCCGACGACCCCAGCCGCACGGCCATAATCCACCTGCGGGACGGCGGCAAGCACGGCGCCCGGGTGGAACGCTATAGTTTCCGCGATCTGAAACGCCTGTCCAACGCCTTGGCCAATACCTTGACCGCGCATGGCGCCGAACGCGGCGACCGCATCGGCATCCTACTGCCGCAGGCCCCCGAGACCGCCGTCGCCCACATCGCCGCGTACAAACTCGGCGCCATTGCCGTACCCCTGTTCACGTTGTTCGGTGCCGAAGCGCTGGAATATCGGTTGGCCGACAGCGGTGCCAAGGTGCTGATCACGGATGCCGGTGGGCTAGGCAAGCTTGCGGAAATCCGTGACCGCCTGCTTGACCTCGAGGTCGTTCTGAGCATCGATGGTCCGGCCGACGGGGCGCTTTCCTTTCACGGCGAAGTCGAAAAGGCCCGCGACAGCTTCCGGCCCATGGATACGGCTGCCGATGACCCGGCGCTCATCATCTATACCTCGGGAACCACCGGNCCGCCCAAGGGCGCCCTGCACGCGCACCGGGTCCTGCTNGGCCATCTGCCTGGNGTCGANTTCCCGCACGAGTTCTTTCCGCAGGGCGGCGATCTGTTCTGGACCCCGGCGGACTGGGCCTGGATCGGCGGCCTGATCGACGTTCTCTTGCCGTCGCTGCATCACGGCGTACCGGTTCTTGCCCACCGGTTCGCCAAGTTCGATCCCGAAGCGGCCTTTCAGCTGATGGCCGAGTTTGGCGTGCGCAATGCTTTCATGCCGCCGACCGCGCTGAAGATGATGCGCCAAGCAGCCCTGTCCGGTGCCCGCCCGGGGCTCGCCCTGCGCTCGATCGGCAGCGGTGGCGAATCCCTGGGGGCAGAGTTGCTGAATTGGGGGCGCGAGACCTTCGGGCTGACGGTCAACGAGTTCTATGGCCAGACCGAATGCAACCTTGTGGTGTCGAACTGCGCCGGCCTGATGCCGGTCAAGTCCGGCTGCATGGGCCGCGCCGTGCCCGGCCACGAGGTCGCCATCGTCGACGACACCGGCAACATTCTCGCCGACGGCGAGGTCGGCACCATCGCCATCAAGCGCCCGGACCCGGTGATGTTCCTGGCGTATTGGCGGAACCCCGAGGCAACGGCCAAAAAATTTGCCGGCGATTGGCTGCTGACCGGCGATACGGGACGGCGCGACGAGGACGGTTATTTCCGCTTCGCCGGCCGCGAGGACGATGTGATTACCAGCAGCGGCTACCGGATCGGACCGGGCGAGATCGAGGATTGCCTGCTGCGGCACCCCGCCGTGGCCATGGCCGCCGTCGTCGGCGTCCCGGACCCGATCCGCACCGAGCGCGTCAAGGCGTTCATCGTTCTCGATCAACAGGCCACCGCCAGCGAGGCCCTGGCGGCGGACATCCAGAGCCACGTGAAGAGTCGCCTCGCCGCCTATGAGTACCCGCGCGAGGTCGAGTTCGTCGACTCCCTGCCGCTAACGGCTACCGGCAAGGTCATGCGCCGCGAACTGCGTCAGCGACAGGCCGCCAAGGTCGGCGCCAAGGTCGGCGGCTGAGGCGTCTAAACAAATCTCAGAAGGGCAACCAGTCCATCCGGTCCCGGTCTTCCTCGTTGCGCGGTGGGAACAGTGCGTGCGACACCTGGGCGATCAGGCCGACGAATGCCGGATCCTGCGGCCCGCGCGCGCCGGCAACCCGGCCTTTCGTTGATGTGATCATACGGTCTGTGGCACAGAGCGCCGCGGCGACCCGCACCTCGCCGCCGGCCGGCTTGCCGGCTTGCGAGGCCGCGGCGCCGGCACACAGCTTGTGATAGGCGGCGCCCGGCGCCGGATTCAACACCACGACCATACGGTAGGGAGAGACGAAGCCTTGCGGCTTTTCCGCCAGGAACGGAAACTTCGGCCCGAAATGCGACCGCGCCATGGTATCCCGCACGACAGAATGCACCTGCTCATCGGGAGCGCTGAACGGGTTGCCGACTACTTCGGTCGGCAGCCCACCCCGACCGGCGATGTATTGCAGTACGCTTGGATCGTATGTGGCCGTCACGATGGCCGGCTGTACGATGCTGGCGCCGGCGCAGGCGGCAAGCGTGCCCGCGGCGAAAAGAACGAGCAATAGACGAGAACTCTGTGTCCCCATGAGAAAATACTCCCGCCGGATCTGTCGGCCGCCTTCATCTTTACCTAGTCGTTCGCGGACGCGTATTCCAGGGTCCGACGGCCGCTTGCCTTTTCGCACCGGACAGGCTGAGTTAAGGTAGTCGGCTAATATCTTTTGCAGAGAAAGTCCGATATGGCCAAGCGCATCGACTATTATTTTTCCCTGATCTCTCCGTTCTCGTACCTGGGCAGCAAGCGCCTGGAAGAGATTGCCCGCAAACACAGCGCCGAGATCCGCGTGTTGCCGGTCAACCTTGGGACCATCTTTCCCAAGACCGGCGGCCTACCGCTGGGGAAGCGGGCGCCGGAGCGGCAGGCCTATCGCCTGGTCGAACTGGAGCGTTGGCGAGACTATTTGGACATGCCGCTCAACCTGAAGCCGAAGTTTTTTCCGGCGCCGGAGCAATCGGCGGCCTGTTTGGTCATTGCCGCGGGCAAGACGGGCGGTGACCCTCTGCGCTTGGCGCATGCCATCATGCGCGCCGTATGGGCCGAGGAACGCGACATCTCGGACAGCGACACACTCCAGGCGATTGCCCGTGAGACCGGCCACGATGATCCCGGCCTGATGGCCGCGGCCCAGGCCCCGGACACACTCACTGCCTACGAGGCGCAAACAGAAGAAGCTCTGGCAAAAGGTGTTTTCGGCGCTCCGACCTATCTGGTCGACGGCGAATTATTCTGGGGTCAGGATCGCCTGGATTTCGTCGACCGCGCCCTGTCTTCTTAACGGAGCGGGCCCTCTTAACGGAGCGGTGGGCGGCCCCTGCCATACCGGCGGG
>JGI24023J19991_10002106_pt1 | contig 14727 bp, 14 predicted proteins | sample Cruoilmetagenom1_FD_19991 | JGI IMG/M metagenome (IMG submission 19991) | reverse complement strand
CACTCTGAACACTTTTTCGAAATCCATGACTGGTAACTTCATTTAACATAAATGCCAGAATGATAGGAAGAGGAAATATTAAAAACATCTTCATGGAACTTATAATAACTGTATTTATAAACACCTTAAAAAATACAGGAGAAGAAAAAAGCAATTGAAAATGCTTTAAGCCTGCCCATTTATTAGCACCAATATACATAACATCCTGAAAAGCTATTCGGGCTCCCCACATTGGGATGTAATGCCACACAACAAAGAATAATATAACAGGAAAAAGTAACAGATACATTTGTTTATCTTTTACTATCCGCTTTCTAATATTACCTTTCATTAGATCCTCCTGTTTTTTAAATTCTCAACTTCGTTTAATAGCATATTCTGCCAGCTTAACTCCCAAATCATACATATCTTCATTTTTAGCAAAAGATAAACATACTCCAGCAGGATGGCGAACCTGTTCCACCCACTCAGAGGGGATTACTGAAAGGCCTTCTCCTGCAGCACAAAGAGCCAGGACAAGGGCTGTAACTGTATCAGCATCTCTTCCAAAGTTTGCAGCAAGAAGAAAACCCTTTCTAAAACTACCTTTAGACATTCGATATAAAGCATATATCTGAGGAATAGCTTCCGGTGAAACAGAATGTCTGGGAGCCCAAAGTTCTGTATGCAGCCTGTCATAAGCTTCATAGGAATCATCTTCTGTATCGATAATATTCATAGCCTGAACCATTTTTCTTCCAAGCCAGCTGTCTTCCGGAATAAATTTACGTCCAGCCTCTACCACCTGATCAACATCAGCACCTGTTAATGCCATAGCTATTGATGCTGCAATTGCCTGGGCTGCCCATATACCATCGTGGTCATGACTGACAGAAGCATCTATTCCCGCCAGACGTGCTGCTTCTTCGGGATCTCCTACGGCCGCAATTCCAAAGGGAGCTGCTCTCATTGCAGCACCGTCATCTATATTCAATGTGTTGTCCTGTCCTGATAAAGGAGGCTCCATCCCCACAGACAGATTATGCAATGCTCCATACAAAGGTGTTCCTCCTCGTTCTTTTGCTCCACCGTCAGAAAGAACTAAGCTTCGCCAGGTATCTGCAACAAATTGTGCATTAAATTCACCCTTACAATCCAATAGGGCTCTGGCTGAAAGTGCTGTAAATTCTGTATCATCCGTACTTTTCCCTTCAGGAAGAAGTTTACTTACAATGCCATACTTCTGTCTTACTGCATCATCTCTGCCCAAATCCCCTGCTGCATCTCCTATAGCCAATGCAATCATCGTAGCTACAGATCTGTCAGTAAATGTTTTTTCATCAATTTTTATTTTATCAGCCATTACACCTTCCTGTTTATCACTTACGGTATCGATACCGGTAACGATACCGGTACTTTTAAAAATTTTATATACCCCTANCTATATCAGACAATTCGTCTGGTAGAATCCCTTACTATTAGCTCTGTCTTAAATATAATTTCCCTGTTTATTCTTGTATTTTCGGCAATTTCTTCAATAAGAAGTTCAACACCTGCCTGACCAAGTTTATTTTTAAATGTATCCATGGTTGTTAACTTAGGATGCACAAGCCGGGATATTTCAATATTATCGTGACCGATTATTGATATATCTCCAGGTATAGAAAGTCCCTTCTTAAAAACAGCCTCATATGCACCTACAGCCATAAGATCATGAGAGGCAAAAACAGCCGTCACATGATTACTCTGTTCCAAAAAACTCTTCATACCCTCAAAACCTGTATCTGCACAATGGGATCCTGAAAAAATCCACTCTTCTTTATATTTCAGCCCCGCTTCTGCAAAAGCCTTTTTATAACCTTCCAGGCGTTCAGACCCTGATAAAGTAGAAATACCTGTTGTAATATGACCAATCCTGCTATGCCCCATATTTATTAAATATTTTACAGCTTTATAAGCTGAATCTGTATTATCAATTGCAATAGTAGAAATAACAGATTTAGGGCTTTTACGATATATTTGCACTGCCGGGAACTGGTCTTCTTTTAATTTTATAAATTCATCCTGATTAGCCTCTGAAAAAGAGACAATAATTCCATCTACCTGTTTACTGCGAAGTAGTTTTAATGCCTCTTTCTCAACTTTATTATCCTGATTCGTATCAAAAAAAATAACAGAATATCCTTTCTGTCTGGCCTTCTCAACTACCCCCCTGGCAAGTTCAGGGAAATTTGGATTAGTAATATCAGGTACTACAAACCCAATAGCATTTGATCTTTTAAGGACAAGTCCCCTGGCAACACTGCTTGGACTGTAACCCAGCTCTTTTATGGCACTGTTTACACGGGCTTCTGTTTCTGTGTTTACATCGGGTTTTTTATTTAAAACTCTGGATACAGTGGATACAGAAACACCTGAGTGTCTGGCAATATCTTTTATTGTGACAGTCATAAAATCGAACAGACTCCTAATTGTTCTGTTTAAGATAAATGGTAACGATACCGGTAACGTTACCATTAAATTATAATAAACCCAGTTGACTCATAGTGCAAGCTAAATTTGTAAATATTTATAATATTTTTTATCATTCACTAAAAAAAGATTTAAATAAACTTTTAATTGAAAATTTATTTTTTTTAATAGTATCAATTCCATTTTTAGATTTAATATTTTCAGGTTGATATAACCCATTCTTCGTTATATCATCCCGTATTTTGACTTCTTCCATTTCATTGGCAAACTCAAGAGCTTTATCCATATATGCTATTTCATCATTAAAATCTATTTCTTCAAGTTTAGCCCATTCATTAACTTCTTCACCTTCCAGGTCTTGAATAAGCTCATAATTTTCCAGCAGAAGTTTTTTCTCTATACCATCATCAATTTCTAAAGCAAGAATATCCTCAGTATCCTCTAAAAAACCAATTCCCCACTCTTTTGCCAGCTTTTGAATCTTAAACTTTTTTAGATCTTCCTTAAGTATAATTAAAGCAGAAGCATAGCTTCCCTCTTTTGGCAGGATTTCATAGTTTGAATACAAAAGCTGGGTAATTGCCTGATAAAAACTTTTACCCGATTTTGAGAATATATTTATAGACTCAAGAGCAGATGTACTGTTAAGTAAACTCATTTTATGATCATCTGCTACTACCATTCTATTTTTCGTATCCAGATAAATTTTATAACTGGGGTAATCATACTGAAGTTGTTCTGAAATGGAAGATTTATTCACTAATGTATCCTAAATATTATCCACCAGCCTCTTATCATGCCACCCTCTTGCAATATAAATAAAGGGTGTGTCCAGGAGTGCAACAATCCATTTAAGCAAATAAGTAGTAATCATAATATCAATTAGAACTGAAGTTTCAAAAACACCCCAAAATGCTATAATTGTAAAAATAAGTGTATCCAGTAACTGACTAACCATAGTACTTAGATTATTTCGAAGCCAGATAAATTTAACTGATGGGAACTTATTTCTCCAAAAATCATAGGCCCAAATATCATGAAGCTGTGAAAAACCATAAGCAGCAAGACTTCCCAAAGCAATTCTTGGCATCAAACTAAAAATAGTAGATAAACTTCCCTGTGCAAAATCACTGGAATCAGGTATAAAAAACAAAGCAAGATTCATTAGAATGGTCATCATTATAAGAGCGAAAAATCCCATGCCAACTGCACGCGCCGCATCTTTTTTTCCATAATTTTCACTTAAAATATCTGTAACCAAAAAACTTGTTGCATATACAATATTTCCAAGAGTTGCTGTAAACCCAAACAGTTCAACTGTTTTTGTTACCTGAATGTTTGCAACAATAACTGCAACAGGTATCCATAAATAAAGCCCTGTCTTTCCCCAGATTCTGTAACTGATTAAAATTGCTCCAAAATTAACTAATAACATTGAAACCCATAATAATTCGTTCATTTCATTCTCCTCTAAATAACAAAAAATATTTAAAAAAACATTTTTGTTATTTCTCTGTCATTTTTAAAAGACTGTTTTCTATTTCAGCAAGCCTTTTATTGTAATTTACTATGCTGCGCTCAATTCGCTGTTTTTCTTTCTGTAATCGTAAAACAGGATCTTCTGATAAAGGAGCAGAAACTGGAAACTGGCTTTTTACAGAATCAGGACTACTTCCACTAAGAAAAGCTTCCTCAGCTCTTATTCTATCCTCGCCCGGTTTTATTCTGGAAAGAGTTTTCATATTATCAAATCCAACAACTGGATTAATATCTTCTTTGTAGACACCCATTATTTGTTTTGCTGATGTTCTACCAAGCCCCAGCTCACGATCAACATAATCATCGAAACTCATATCATACCTGTGACATAGATCATAGGCTTTTAAAAGAAGTTTACCAAACTCCTTCATAATTTCACCATTTCTAAGAATAAATTTATCTTTTATTTCAACAGTAAGAGTTTTAAACTCCGTTACTGTTTTAAACTTGTTTGAATACAATTTTAACTGTTCAGCTGTATTCAAAAGGTTGTGCAGTATAGCCCAGAACTCTTTTGAATGGGCCCTTCTGGAAACAGGAATAACTGATGAACATACATGAACATGATGAGCAAATTCATGTATAGCAGTATAAATTATTGCATTCTGATCTTCTGTATTTCTATTATGAATAATAATCTCTCTGGTTTGTGGTTTATAAAGACCATCAACCTTTGTACTCTTTTTTCCGGAAAATATTACAGAAAATTCCTCAACATCTTCCTTCAATTGAATAAGAATATCTTTAACCTGAGATTGATTCATTAACCCTAGTCCTGCCTGTAAAAAAAATAAGCACTATATTACTTAAGTGACTGTTAATTTAACGAAAGTGCTTCCACTATCCCTTTTACATATTCTTCAGATAGTTCCAGACCTTTTATCAATTTCCCAAAGGCTCTGTCATGAGCCTGTTCCGGTGTTAAGCCGCCATCTTTAAACTGATCACTTTCATAGCTGTAGACAGTTTTTCCTCTTTTTACCAAAGAGATTACTGCGCTTGCCTGAGCCATATCAGGTGCTCCTTCAATATATTTTGGGAAATCTGAAATTCTTATATCAAATTTTATGAATGGAGTATCTACTGTACCTATTTTAAATGGAAGGTTACGGGATGAGAATAATGATTTTACAGTTCCACTGGCACCATATAGATCTATTCCTTCAGGTATTGTTACTTCAAGGCCTATTGAAACTGTTTGAACATCTATAATAAATACTTTCTCAGGGAGAATCATCTCTATTAATGATTCATCAAAACCAATCTGCTCCCTATCTAAAGTAAGAGTTAAATGATTTTGTCCCATTAGTAATTCACCGGATTTAATTTCACTTTTAAATGTTCCATTTTGGTCTGTTAAAGCACTTATAATATTTGAATCTGTTTCTGATACAAAGGAAAATGGCATATTTCCAATACGGGAAGATATATTTGAACTCATAGTAATAGTAAAAGCTGCAGATTGTCCTGTTTCCACCTCAATATTTTCCGGTTTTACACTCAAATAAATTGAATCAAGATGTTGTTTAAGAATATTACCAATTATATCAATTAAAGAACCTGATTCTCCAAGAAAATCAGTTTTAAGAAATCCGGAATAAGGAGATTCTTTAATTAAATTCCGGGCCTTTAAAAGCTCCTGAATTCTTGTAACAAGAGGTCTGTCAAAATCGTTAAGAACAGGAGTAAGAAATTCCTTAATCCTGGAAATTAAGGCATCCATTTCCTGTTTTTTTATTCGCTCCCACTCAGCTTTGGAGAGTCTCATATATACCCAGGAACCAGTTTCTTCTGAATAATAGGTATCAACAATTTCAACACCCGAGAGACTCTTTTCTACAACCGCACTTATCTCATCTACTGTAGAAGAAGAATAGTTCCCATCAGAATCATCTTTAGTAAGAACCGTAATCTCATTATGTATTTCTACAGATATTGAAGCTGCCACATTTGACCTTGCACCAGCTTCTGCTGTTTTCCGGTCTTCTGCCTCATTCCCAGTATCAGAACCTGCAATACCAATAAAATATGCATCATCGACAGGATAATTATCCATCCATTCCGGACGGTTAGGATCAACCTTCACAGCACCACTTGTGGCACAAGACAAAATAAATGTTGAAATAATTACTATTACTGCAAGCTTTCTCATATTTTAACACTCCATTATCAAATTTTACTATTAAAACTATTTATAGTTAAGGGTAATTTATTTATCCACCCTATTACTGATTAACCGGACATACGGCAAGTGTATGATATGTATTGCCATTATCTGTACTCCATCGACCAAGTACATAAAAACCTTTTACAAAAGTAGATGTAACTTCGTAATTGGTTTCACTAAAAGCTGAACCGGATACTTCAGAATCACGATCTATCCTTTTTGCTTTAACTATCACGGAAACCTGTTTTGCAAGATTAGCCAAAGCCTGTTCATCTGCCCTGCGAATAGAATCAATCTTATATCGACTACGCTGAACAGACCCAATACTAACAAGATATCCGGATATTTCCGGAACATTGTATAACCACTCAGGGTCTCCTCCAGGAGCAGCTATATCAGAAAATTCCCCTTTAAATTTAACTCCATCAAGTTCTGCAAGAATATAGGTGCCCTCGTTATCAATAAAATGGTTTCTAATTACTATTTCTGATTGAAGATCACTTGCAAGAGCTTTATCGTATTGAACGTCAATAGCTTCCAGATAACCCAGATCTCTGTTATTACTTTTTACTGCAAACTTAGCATCAATTTTTGCATTGTATAGTATTGAAGCCTGTCTGGAACTATCGAGTATTGCCAGATTAATTTCATCTTCTCTATAAGCTCTTCTTGGAATGAAAGAGGAAAACAACAGCTTGCCATTATCCGGAGCTGTATTCCACATAAAACGATATTCAGGGAGTGTAAAATCAATAATACCATCAACAACAACAGCTTCAACACTATCATCTGCAATAACTGAAGTATCTTTATTCAAATTTTCAGGAACAGTTGTACAGGAGAAGAATAAAGATACATTGAGCATTATAATTATAATTATGGATTTAATATTAAAATTCATATGATCATACTAATATAATAAACTGTTTTTATCTATATTAATACCAAAAAAAAGCTGCTCCGGTTTAAGGAACAGCTTGATTTAAACTAATTCTTTTACTTGGTTGGTGTTGATACTGTTGGGTTATTTTCCAACTGGTAGTCTAATTTTTCAAGAGCCTGGGATGCTTTAAACTCTGCAAAAGCTGCTGCATCATTTCTTTCAAATTCTCCTGCAACTTCTTCAAAAGAATCAAGAAGAGCTTCCTTGCCGTAAACCATCAGTACCCAAACTCCACCATCTTCCATTGGTGCTCTGCTCTGAGGTGTTGCACCGCTAAGAGTTGTATCTGTAATTTGTCGGGTAATTGTTTCAACAAAACTAATCAACTGAGTATTTTCACCTTCGCCTGCTTCCTGCGCATAGGCTGTAATAGCTTCCTGAATAGTTGTCTCAATCTGACTTGCAATATCAGCTCTTGCATTAGTTTCTGCAACTTTAATAGATAAAGCCATAGAAGACTGTTTTGCATAACCAACACCATAAATAGCGTCTGTTGCCATTGGTGGATTAAGAACAAAGTCCGGAAGGTTTGATTTCTGAGGTTCAACTACTTTTGCTTCAGGTGCTGATGCACATGAAATAGCAAATAAAGAAACCATCACTATTAACAAAGCGATTGTAATTTTTTTCATATCTTACTCCTGTTTATTATAACTGAATTTAACACTATCACCAAAAATACAGTTTTTCAACTAAATGTCTCAATTTTTTTATCTTTTTCAGGCATTTACAATGTCTATAAATTAGGTTTGCGACCAGGCAATCGTGAAAATTGGCCACATCGCAAAAGGCTTCATAAAAAGCTGTTTTCATTATGAAAAAAATAATATATATTTATTCTATGGCTAAATCAAAAAATTACAGTTATATAATTGATAATCTTTCTTCAGTAAATGGAGAAAAAATAAAAAAAGCACTTCAAAACATTCCTGAAATAAAAAGTATTACAATTAATGTATCCAGTGGAACAGTAGATCTTATATCAAGCAAAGATGCAGAAATAGAATTAAAATATGCCTGTAAAATAGCCGGAGCCAATTTTCGTGTTAAAATTGAGAAAAAAAGAGGTCTTTTCTCCTGAGTCAGGATAGAAACTTCTTCAGCTGTTCTGCATATGTTCAAGATATTTCTGCAGAACTTCATAACCTCTGATTGAATTTTTATTTTCTATTACAAATGTCAGCTCTGTCATTGTAGAAACAATCTCAAATATATTTATATTTTCCCAGGCAAAACGATGCATAACCTGTGAAACTATTCCAGGAGTATGTAAAAAGTCTCCATCAAATATAACTGTCAAAGATACCAATCCCTTGGAATGATTAAAAAGCTTTTCTCCGAATAAAAAATCTTCGATCTTATTATAGTACTTTTCACTGACAGAGATACTAACTTCATTATTTCCAACAATAATATTTAGAAAATCTCCACGTTCAATGTTTACCATCTCATATAGGTTTTTTAACTTACTTAAAAGATTTGTAGATTTTAGTACATTAAAATCACAAATATTAGTTTTCATAACTATCTCACCAGTAATAGAAGAAGAGATAGTAAGATTTCTATGCTCACGTATTTCATCACCATAACGACGGAGTGCCATAACTATTGCAGTCTCTTTTATCTCTTTCCCCAGAGATTTTTCTATCTCAGGCTTAAATTCGGTTGCAAGATTTCCGAGGCTTAGTATTCCTCTACTTAATGCATCAAGTAAAAAGGGTTTATTTTCCAATAAATATTTAACCATACTGCTAACTGATTCCACAAAAGGCTCTCCAAATTCATGTTATTATAAAAACTTATTGTTTATATATAGACAAATTATTTAAATTAGAATATATTTTACAATAATTAGATCAGATTGTAAACAGGAGGATCATACTGTGAATATAATAATTTCGGGTTATGGCCGAATGGGGAAAATAATAGAGAAACAAGCAAAAAAAAGAGGTCATTTTATTCATGCTACAGTTGATCCTTTAGATCCGGAAGCAAGTAATAAAATCCTTTCTCCTGAAATACTTAAAGAAACAGATATAGTTATAGATTTTTCTATTCCTGAAACAGCACTTCAGAACGCAAAAATAGTTTGTACTGAGGGGAAAAAAATAGTTATGGGTACTACAGGCTGGTATTCCCAAATGAATGAGATGAAAAAACTTACATCTAAAGAAGACTCTGCTATTATCTGGTCAGGGAATTTTTCATTGGGAGTCAATATTTTTTTCTCAATCCTGGATAGAACAAGTCAAATAATGAACTCATTTTCTGAATATGACCCTTTCATCCATGAGTTTCATCATAACAAAAAAGCAGATAGTCCATCGGGTACTGCATCTATGATGGGTGATATAGTTCTTAAACAAATAGATAGAAAATCAACAATTATTTCCGCAGAATTGAAACGACAGATCAAACCTGAAGAACTCCATATATCTTCAACCAGAGGTGGAAGTATTCCAGGAACCCATCTGTTAACTTTTGACAGCCCTGTAGATACAATAGAATTACGTCATACAGCCAGAGGTCGGGAAGGTTTTGCAACAGGTGCTGTTACTGCCGCAGAATGGATTAAAAATAAAAATGGGTTTTTTAATATCAACGATATGATGCAGGATATAATTAAAGAAAATTAAAAAGCCTGGTCGGAAGCAAACTTCCTGCTCGGCTATGCAACCAAAGGAGAAATATAAAATGACTAATCTAAAAGGTGTTTATACAGCATTAATTACACCCTTCACAAAGGAAGGAAAATTTGACGAGGCTGCATTTAAAGACTTAATTGAATTTCAGATTGAAAGTGGAATTAGCGGACTTGTTCCCTGTGGAACAACAGGAGAAAGTCCTACTCTTTCCCATGAAGAACATGACAGGGTAATCCAACTGACTGTAGAAGTAGCAGCAGGCCGGGTACCGGTTATTGCAGGTACTGGCAGTAATGCAACCAGTGAAGCTATTCAACTATCCCAGCATGCAGAAAAATCTGGTGTAGATGCTGTACTTTTGGTAAACCCATATTACAATAAACCTACTCAGCAGGGACTTTATCTCCATTTTAAAGCTATAGCAGATTCTATTTCAATTCCATGTGTTTTGTATAATATTCAGGGAAGATCAGGTGTAAACCTCGAAACAGAAACCCTTGCACGCCTTGCTGATGAATGCTCAAATATTTCTACAGTAAAAGAAGCATCAGGTAATCTTCAGCAGATGAAGGATGTAATTGCAAGTACTAATACAGATTTCCATGTTATATCAGGTGATGATAACATGACATTAAGTCTTATTGAAGCAGGTGGAAAAGGTGTTATTTCTGTAGCTTCTAATCTTATTCCTGACAAAATGGTAGAGATGGTGAACCTGGCTCTTGAAGGGAAAATGGAAGAAGCAAGAGCAAAAGAAGCTCAGTTGGCAAATTTTTTCCAGACAATGTTTATTGAAACAAATCCAATACCAATAAAAACAGCAATGGCAATGAGGGGCTGGTGTGAAGAAGTTTTCAGACTTCCAATGTGCAGTCTGTCAAGTGAAGGGAAAAGAGCCAAGTTAAAGGCAATTGTTGACAAGACAGGGATTCCTATGGCGGTAAGATCATAGTGGCAGAGATAAATAAAAATTACAAAAAACTGGCAGCAGGATACCTTTTTCCGGAAATAGCCAGGAGAACAAGAGAGTTTCAGGAAAAGCATCCACAGATGATTCTTAAAAAGCTTGGTATAGGAAATACAACTGAAGCACTGACTCCCTCAGTTGTTGATGGCCTTAAAAATGGTGTTAACAAACTAGCTGACCCCTCATCGTATTCCGGTTATGGAGATGAACAGGGTAAAGTTGAACTTAGACAGGCATTAGCAGATTATTATAAAAATAGAGGAATAGAATTATCATCAGATGATTTTTTTGTTAGTGATGGTGCTAAACCGGATTCCAGTAATATTCAGTCTATATTTTCACCTGAAAGTGTAATTGCAGTACAGGATCCGGCATATCCTGTTTATGTAGACTCTAACGTTATAGCAGGAAGAACAGGAGAATTTTCAAACGAAATGGGTGAATATGAAGGGCTCCTGTATATGCCCTGCACAGAAGAAAATAATTTTTTCCCGGATGTTCCGGATAAAAAGGTTGATCTAATATACCTTTGCAGCCCAAATAATCCAACAGGAGCTGTTGCAACACACAAACAGTTAAAAATGTTTGTAGAATATGCAAAAAAAAATAAAGCAGTGATTATTTTTGATGCAGCATATAGTGAATATATCTCTGATCCAAATCTACCCAAATCAATTTTTGAAATTGAAGGAGCAAAAGAATGCTCTTTGGAAATAAACTCTCTTTCAAAGTTTTCCGGATTTACAGGTGTACGTCTGGGATGGTCAATAGTTCCGAAGGAACTGGTCATAGAAGGAACTGAACCTGGTGAAGTAAGAAGTTTGTGGAACAGAAGACAAAGTACATTCTTTAATGGTGCTTCAAATATTGTACAGGAAGGTGCTTTGGCAGTATTTTCAGAAAAAGGATTAAAAGAATCCAATGAACTTGTAAACTATTATATGGAAAATGCAAGAATTATAATGAAAGGAATGGAAGATGTTGGACTAAATTATTATGGAGGCATTAATGCACCATATGTATGGCTGAAAACACCGGAAGGAATATCTTCCTGGGATTTCTTTGACAAGCTGCTATCTGAAACAGGTGTTATTGGAACACCAGGATCAGGATTTGGTCCTGGAGGTGAAGGATATTTCAGACTCAGTGCCTTTGGACATAGAGAAGACATAGAAGAAGCAGTAGAAAGCATTAAAAAGAATTTGAATTTATAATTCGTAGGGTCCAGGCATGCCTGGACCTGTACGAATATTAAAGATTNNACGAATATTAAAGAGAATTTCAATATATGATCCCGGGGATCCGNTATTCCCTGCTCCCAGGGATTGTACAGACGCGATTTATCGCGTCTCCTGAAGGAGAGAAAACAGATGAGCACAAAAACAATACCATTTACAAAATTAGAACTTGAAAAAATTATCGGGAAATACCCTACCCCCTTTCATATATACGATGAAGCTGCTATTAGAAAAAATGCCAGAAAAATGAAAGAAGCATTTTCATGGATGCCTGGATTTAAAAATTATTATGCTGTTAAAGCATGTCCAAACCCTTCTATAATTAAAATTCTTAAAGAAGAAGGATTCGGAGCTGACTGCAGCTCTTTACCTGAACTTATTCTCGCTGAAAAAGCAGGTATTACAGGTGAAGACATTATGTTCACCTCAAACGATACTCCTTCAGAAGAGTTTGTGGAAGCAAAAAGACTGAATGCTATTATTAATCTGGATGATATTCTTCATATAGAAACTCTTGAAAACAGTTCTAAACTGCCTGAACTTATTTGTTTTAGATATAACCCCGGTTCAGCAAGAGCAGGAAATGTAATTATTGGTCATCCTGAAGAAGCTAAATACGGTTTAACAAAAGATCAGATTCTAAAAGCATATCCAATAATGAAACAAAAAGGTGTTAAGCGATTTGGACTGCATACTATGGTTGCCTCCAATGAACTTGACCCCGACTATATTGTGGAAACAGCAAAAATGTTATTTGAGCTGGTCATAGAGTTAAAGGAAAAAGCTGATATTAGAATCGAATTTATAAATATGGGTGGTGGAATAGGTATCCCTTACAAACCAGAAGAAAAAGAGATGGATCTATTTTATGTTTCTGATGAAATTAAGAAACTTTATGAAAAAATGATTATACCAGCAGATCTGGACCCTTTAAAGATAGTCTTTGAAAGTGGAAGAATGATTACCGGTCCTTTTGGCTATCTTGTTTCCACAGTCAGACAGGTTGCGAAAAAATATAAAACCTATGCAGGTCTGGATTCCTGCATGACAAACCTAATGAGACCTGCACTGTATGGGGCATATCACCATATTACTGTTCCAGGAAAAGAAGATCTGCCAATAGACAGTACTTATGATATTGCCGGAAGTTTGTGTGAAAACAATGATAAATTTGCAATAGACAGAAAACTACCTAATCTTGAAAAAGGNGATCTTGTAGTTATTCATGATACCGGAGCACATGGACATGCCATGGGTTTCAACTATAATGGAAAACTCAGGAGTGCAGAAATTCTTCTTAAGGAAGACGGCAGTACAAAAATGATCCGCAGGGCAGAAACTATGGATGATTATTTTGCTACTCTGGATTTTAATTAGGATTAAAGGATTAAAAGAGAAGATCTATTTAATAAATTCAAAATGTGATCATCGCAAAAAGCTGCTCTGGAAAAAAAACGAGACATTTTCCTCAAAGCAGGATATAATCTGTATATAACGATATCAGAAGGTTAATTACTAAATAAAAAATGATTCTTTTGTAGAGTAAAAAGTTCTTCTATATACCGTACACCCCTACTCTCCTGATTTTGATTACAAACAACTGTTTATCATAGAAACCTCTGATATAAGCTCTTAATTATTCGGGGTTGGTATGAAAAAAATATTTATTTGCATACTTCTTTTTGGATTTTTTCCCTTCTCAGCATTTTCGCAACAGAATAGCGGCATTCAATTCCGTCTTACTCCCGGTGCACTTATCCCTGTAGGAGATAGCACAGATCGATACGGAATGGGTATCTCCGCAGATTTTGAAGGGGAGTATCACTTCCCCTTTAATCCTGTCCTCTTCGCACTGGGGAATATCGGGGTCGAACAGAGTAAAAATACAATTACCAATAAAGAACTCACTCTACTCTCTGCCGGAGGGGGAGCGGGCATTACCCTAAGCCCATTAAGTCGTCTCGTATTAAAAGCATCCACCTCCGGGGGATACTATTTCAGCATGTATGACAATAAAACCGGGGGAAGCGCTTTTCTTAAGAGTGGAATCGATATATCCTTTCAGTTAACACCATCTTTTTCAATGGGTCTTAGCGGGTCATATCACCATTATTTGACCGGCACCGAAGTTTTTTTCCAGGGGGTTCAGGCTTCGCTGGGAGTCTCTTTTAACCCGGCAGGAACAAGAGGTAGATCTAAAATAGAGTTCATGGACATTCGCTTCGAACAGGTTTTCCCGGTTTTCCATACTTACTATGCGAAACANCCCGTAGGAACAATCACAATAAAAAATGGAGAAAACGCTATAATTGAGGATGTTACTGTAAGCCTGTTTGTTAAAGAATACATGGCCAATCCTACAACATCCTTAAAACTCGAAAATATTCCCCGGAACCAGGAACGAACAATCCCACTTTTCTCTCTTTTTGGTAAAAACATACTGGACATAACCGAGGGGACCGAAGCTTCAGCAGAGCTTATTGTGGAATACACAATTGCAGGTACAGATGTCACAACCAGACAATCCTATACTCTTCCCATTGAACGGCGTAATGCCATGACCTGGGAGGATGACAGCAGAGCCGCAAGTTTTGTAACATCAAATGATCCTGCTGTACTGCGTTTTTCAAAACCTATAGCAGCTGCTGTACGTGAACAAAGCAACAGCTCTCTAAATGATAACTTCCGCTTTGCCTCTGCTATTTTTCAGGGGCTTAAGGAATATGGAATCGGTTATGTAGTTGATCCGACAACCCCCTACCAGGAGCTCTCTGAAA
>JGI24023J19991_10002104_pt1 | contig 14732 bp, 8 predicted proteins | sample Cruoilmetagenom1_FD_19991 | JGI IMG/M metagenome (IMG submission 19991) | reverse complement strand
CTTGTTTAACCCCAATTTCAACAGCTGCTCGATAATGAATTCCACCATACATTCTACTAATTGCAGCTTCATCAGCCGCTTTATTAAAGGAAGAAAAGCTTCTTACAGGTAAACCATAAACTAATTCAGTATCATCATCAAAAGAAAAATTATCCCCAAAAATATCTGTTAAGGCCACAGCTGCTGCCCCTGAAGCCACAGAGTGACCACTTACATATTCTGGAAAAGGTGGAGTTTGCAATACAGGTTTCCAATTATCATCAAAATGTTCGTTTATTAATGTTTCTGGCCTGACTAAATTACTTCGATATTTTTCATCCCAACAGCTTATAAAAGCATCAGCAATCGCAATAGAAGTTTTAGTATAGGCATAAACTGTTTCATCAAAATCTAAATCATTTTTTTTACAGGCTATTTTGCATATACCAATCCAGTGAGCGCCTGGGGTTATCTTTTTAGTAGCAAACATTAAATGACCTCTTGTTACCGAAACATATGGGTTACAATCCCAGAACTGTGCTATTTCAACTTCTTCTGATTCATCTCCTTTCTCTGTAATTTCAACACTAATATCATATACTTCCTTTAATTCTTTGTAAAAATCACTTTCTTTTTCCATTGAAAATGGAGGAGGAGGTATTGGTTTAAATTGAGCAGCAGAATCAATTACAAAAGTTCTGATCTTATTCCAATGAGGTTCTAATCCATCCATATAAGAGGGTGGAGTTGGTTGCCATCTTGATGGATCATCAGAGTTGACAGTAAATTTTGACATGGTTCTTGTTCGTTTATAATTGTCATTATCCATCCAAGAATAAATATGATTAGCCACTGCTAAACCATACTCTTTTGAAGCCATAAACTCAGATTTGTTTTTAAACTCCCAAATTTTATAAAGGCTGTCTCTAAAGGATTCTATTTTCTCTTCTGAAAAAATCAACCGTCTATTTAGATCAATGTGAGCAATCAAAGCAGCCAATGGGTAATTTATTGGTTTAGTATCATCTGCTTTAGGAATGTTAGTTAGTTCACTAACCTGTTCATTTAATGACAAATAATTGCTATTATTTTGAGCGATAATTTCGTAGGCTGCAATACTTGGGTATGCAAAAACTCTACTTGCAACAGGTGGTGAAAAATATCGTGAACCATAACTTCTCCAACTTTATCAACAGATTTATGAAAGTCATTTGAAGTAATTATAATTGGCTCTTTTTTATTATTGCAAGAAATAAAAAGGGCAAGTGTTATTAAATAGAATAATTGTTTTTTCATCCTTCGAGAATTTATCTTTTAATTGGTTAATTTATAAACTTGAGCCATATCATTATTTATAGTAACTAATAAATATGGTATATTGTTTAAAGTTATAATGTTTAAATGTCTTACTGATTTTTGCATAAAATCCAATCCTATTTTGTGTCCCGAGATTATAGTATCTTCACTTTTTATCAAAGCTCCTGAAAATGAATCAAATCTTCCATGAAATGGTTTTACACCAAAATAATTTCCAGCGACTAATACTTCACTTTTACCATTTTTATCAAAATCATATTTTAAAAAGGCAGTAATAGGAGCAACTTGTAATTCATTCCCAAAAGGAACAAAAGTATACTTACCTTTTTCATTTTTTAAATAACCTGATTGTAATGTGTTTACTTCTAATATGGTTGCTTTATCAATAATATTTTTTTCAAATACTTCATCAATAGTTTTTCCGGCAAAATCTCGATAGGAAGTGAATTTTTTTCGTAGATTAACCAATTGCTCAGAAAGCTCATCCAACCCTAATAAAGGATAGTATTTACCATTTTTTTCTGTAACGACTATTGTTTCTGTACTACCATTATCGTCAAAATCGGCATATAACATTTTCAATGGGTATTTTTCGGTAGCATTAAGCTTTGAATTAACACCCCAATTACCTAATAAATAATCCATATTGCCATCTCCATCTATATCAAAGGGGATAATACTTTGCCATAAACCATTTAATTTAGTATTTAAAAGTGACACTTCTTTTAAAGTACCATTATCATTTTTGAAAAATTTTGGTGACATCCATTCGCCCACAACAATCAAATCTTTAATTCCATCATTATCAATATCGTCCCAAATGGCATCAGTAATCATTCCGGAAACTTGTAACTTCTTATTTTCTTGAATTGAGAACCTTCCATTATTGTTTATCAAAATGAAAGAATTGGGTGTTTTTCCAAAATCGTTAGAAACTAAATTACTAGCTACAAAAAGATCTAAATCTCCATCGTTATCAATATCATTAGCTTTAATAACAGAAGCATTTTCAAAATATTTAGGAAGCTCAACAATTTTGAAAGTAGAATCTTTCTGAATGTAGTAACTATCTAATAATGGTTTCATCTTATTATAAAAATCAGCACCTCCAGAACCTAGAAACAAGTCATTTTTACCATCATTGTTAAGATCTGCTATTATTGCCGCAACATCTTCTTTAACAGAATCTTTAGCAATTGAATTAATTTTTTTTTCAACAAAAATTGAATCGGTTTGAAGATATATTTTTGAAGGGATATGTTTAGAACCTCCAAAGAAAACATCACTCATATTATCATTGTTAATATCTCCAATCGCGGTTGCTGGACCACGGTCAGATTGCTGATAAGGAATTAACTTTTGTCTATTGAAATCTATATAACCATCCTCTTTATGAGTAAAACTAATACCAAGATTATTTTCAACTTTATTGAATAATATTTTATGTTTTGGCTGAAGAGAATTATAGTTAAACTTCGTAGTTTTTTCAGGAGAAATAATTAAAGATTGATTTGTAGATATATTTTTTAATATCTGAAAAGTTTTATCAGGCCATATAATTTTAATTGAGTCTATCTTTTTTATATTTCCATATCCAAAATGAACCAATGGTTCTGAAGACGCCTGAAATCCTCTTACGGTATAAAGTTCTTTATATTGAAGTTTACCATTATTATATGAGAAAACTTTTGTTCCAATACCAAATTTATTAGGTTTAGGATAATCAAATTTTAGTTTTAAATAATTGGCACTTTTGTTTGTTCTATTAATATATAAAGTAGCAGGATTATTTATACTATTTATTACAAGATCAAGATCCCCATCGTTGTCAAGGTCACCCATTGCCGTAGCTCCAGAAATAAGGGAGTCTTTTTCAATCCAATCTCCAGATTTGTCTTGAAAAATGATGTCATTCGTACCTTTAAAAATATAATTATGTACTTTACCTGATGGCATCATATCAATAGCTTCTTGATCTACTAGTTTCGTGTTACTTATTTTTTTTGCAATTTGTTCGTTTGAAGCAAATTTGATATAATCAAGATCATTAGGCCTTTTAGGTATCCCATTAGAAATAAACAAATCCTGTTCTCCATCTTGGTTGTAATCGGCAAATAGAGCACTCCAACTCCAATCAGTTGCCGCAACTCCACTTAGCAAAGCAGTTTCAGCATAACTTCCATTTTGTTGATTGATATGCAACATATTTCTAGTGAATTGATAATGATACCCATATTTTTCTGTACGTAATTTCAATATCTGTATATTTTCATCTCCTTCAGTGGATTTTAGTATTTTTTCATCTTCAGGTAGCATATCTAAGGATATAATATCAGGCCAACCATCGTGATTTATATCGGCAACATCATTTCCCATTGAAAATCTTGTAGTATGACCAAAATATTTTTTTAAACTTTCTGTAAAAGTACCATCACCATTATTCAAATAATAATAATCGTCTTCATGAAAATCATTACTAACATATATATCTGGATAACCATCCATATTAAAATCTGCAGTTGCAACACCGAGACCATAACCATTAACTCCACCATAGACGCCTGCCTGTTCACTTACATCTGTAAATAGGTTTCCATCATTTCGCATTAATTTATCACCAGTTTGGTAGTTTCTTTTAAAACGAAGATCGGCTCGCCCGAAAGATTCTTGTGTGTGTACAGCATGATTCAATAAATACATATCTAAATCACCGTCAAGATCATAATCAAGAAACAAAGCATTAGAACTATACGATTCAAAATCTAAACCATATTTTTTAGCACTTTCAGTAAAAGTCAAATCTCCATTATTGATGTAAAGCTCATTGTAACCTGTAAACCCATTGATACCAACTACCGCACAAACATAAATATCCAAAAGTCCATCTCCGTTGATATCACCCATAATTGCACCAGTATTCCAGGTACTGTTACCTTCAATATCAGCTTTATTAGTAATATCCTCAAATTGTAAATTACCCTTGTTTAGATATAGTTTATTTTTTACTTGGTTTCCTGAAAAGAAAATATCTGGAAGATTATCATTATTAATATCACCAATAGCAACACCACCACCATTGTAAAAATATAGGTAATCTAGAATATTTAGATCATCTGTTTCTGAAATAGTATTGGTAAAAGAAATTCCTGTTTTATCTGATGAAGGATTCTCAAAAACCTCACCTTTTTTTTGGCTACAACCAATAAACACCACAAAGATTATAATATATTTAAAGTATCTATTCATTGAATGTAAAAATCTTTGGCTTATCATTATTTATAGCAGTTATTATAAATGTTTTACCATTTTTATCTTTAAATTGTTCAATATGTTTTATCTCATTTCTGATAAAGAAACCACTAGTGTCATAATTTTGCCATGTGAAATCCAATTTTCCATTACCTAATAATACACTACCATAGTTAGCATCTAATCTAGAATATTGAGGTTTAAATTCAAAATTATTACCACCCAAAATAATATCTAAATTCCCATCATTATTTACATCGACACAAGTAATTCCACAAACACAGGATAATTGTACCATATATGGAAGCTTTTTAATAGTGAATTTTCCATTTCCTTCATTAATTGCTATAATCGATTCTGAAATTTCAGTTTTTTTTACAATAGTATTCTTTATAATCTCCTCGGGTATAATTCGTCTATTGATTTTTTTGCATATTCAGAAGCTTTTAGATTCCTTTTCTTTAATGAAACCATTTGACTTGTCAATTCCTTCTTCATATGTACAGGAAAATCCTTACCGTCATAATTGCGGGTAACTATTTGCTCGATAGTTCCATTATTATCAAAATCATTTATCCACATTTTCATAGGGTTCTCTTCAGTAGCTTTATAGGTAGTATTACTACCTTGATTACCAAGAATGAAATCTATATCACCATCATTGTCTAAATCAGCTGCTTCAATATCATTCCACCATCCATTAAGGTTATCTAGATCAGTGGGAAGCTTTGATAATGCTCTTCCAGAATTTTTGTAAACCTTAGGTGTTCCCCATTCAGAAACTGTGATTAGATCTTTCTTATTATCACCATCGACATCAGCCCACGTTGCACTAGTAATCATACCACTATCTTTAAGATCATAAGCCAAACGTTCAGTTGCATCGGTAAACGTTCCATCACCATTATTTTCTAGAAATAGATGTTTAGCATTTACCCCATAAGTTCCTACTACGCTTCTTGAACCTATAAACACATCAAAATCTCCATCATTATCATAATCAAAAGGACTAATAACAGATATATTATTGAATGTGGACGGTAAATTGTATGTAGTCTTCGTAAAAGTGCCATTACTATTGTTTAAATATAAACGAGTTCTATAAGTTTTTTCTTCACCTACTTGGTTACCTCCAGACCCAACCATTAAATCAACATCGCCATCATTATCTGCATCAAAAAAGGCAGCAGCAGTATCTTCAAATCCAGCATCTAATTCCAAATCATTTTGTTGAGTAGCCTTGAGAATTCCATTTCCCTTATTCAAATAAATAGTACCGGCTTGCTTTTTTGCACCACCAATAAAAACATCTTCATTACCATCATGATTGATATCGGCTACAGCCAATGAAGGACCATCTTGTGACAACATTTTAGAAATAAGACCCTCGAAATCAAAATCAGAATAATTATTTTCTTTATGAGTAACTAATTTATTATTTGGTAATTCATTAAGAAGTGTGTTTTTTATTTCTTTTTTGATTGGAATATACATTTCTTTAGCATCCTCTTGTTTAAAATTAAGGAGCTGATTAACTTTAATATTGGTTAATTTTTGTGTTTGATCATTAGGCCAAATAATTCTTAAAGAATCAATTGTTTTAGTTTCTCCCATACCTATTGTCATCACATAATCCATAGATGATTGAAACCCTCTAGAAGGAACAAGTTCCTGTAGTACAATATTATTATCATAATACATTTTTACAGTAGTTCCTATTGCAAAATTATTATTTTTGTCTCCTGTAAATTTTAGTTTAATATAGTTATTGTTTGATATTGTTTCTGCATTGTTTTTATAAACAAAAGCTTGCATATTTACATTGTTGATAACGATGTCTAAATCACCGTCATTATCAAGATCACCATATGAAGCGCCATTGGATAAACTCGGAATTTCAAGCCCCCAATTGTTAGTTTCATTTGTAAAAGTTATATCCTTATTATTTTTATATGCATAATTGGTTTGCATAGCTATAGGCATTTTCTCAATGATGGAATCAATAGATTGTTTTTTACCTGTTAAAGCCATTTTTTGGATAATCTCATTAGCAAAGAAATCAACAAAATCAAGATCAGTAAGATCATGATTAATACCATTTGTTATATAAATGTCTCTAAACCCATCATTATCCATATCAAAGAGAAGACCAGCCCAACTCCAATCTGTTTTAGCTACACCACTATAAAAAGCCACTTCTGAAAAGGTGTTATTACCATTATTTAATTGAAGTGTATTTTGTATGTATTGTTGGTAAAAATCTTTACTTTGTTTTAGTTTAAAAATATTGTATCCTTCAAATTCCATAACAGATTTAACTCTCTGATCTCCCTCTGGTAACATGTCGGTGATGAATACATCTATGTTCCCGTCATTATTTATATCAGCCATATCTATCCCCATGGCTGAAAGGGATAGATGAGATGTCCATTTTTTAATCTCTTCTGTGAATGTACCATCATGATTATTTATATATAAATAATCACGTTCATAGAAATCGTTAGAAACGTAAATATCAGGGTATAGATCACCATTAATATCACTTATCATAACTCCTAATCCAAAACCTATAAGGCTACCATAAATTCCTGATTTTTCACTAACATCAACAAATTTACCTCCATCATTTCGTAACAGCATATCTCCAACACCTTTAAAAATATCTGGTACACCTTCCCAATCTTGGGCTCTAACTTCCCTCTGCTCAGCATAACCTAAACTACTGACAGGTATGTTGCTATTGTTTAGTATATAGGCATCCAAATCCCCATCTTTATCATAATCAAAAAAGGTTGCATGGGTACTAAAACCAGTTTTAGCTAAGTTGTATTCTGCTGCTTTTTCGGTAAAAGTTAGGTCTCCATTATTAATATATAAATCATTATCATGATTATTACCTTCCATGTTTCCTGCATTACTCACATAAATATCTAAAAGGCCATCTTGGTTAATGTCTACCATATTTACTCCTGTAGACCACGGTTTATTACCAGTAACACCAGCGGCTTCAGATACATCTTCAAACTTAAGGTTACCTTTATTCAAGTATAGTTTATTAGAGCCCATGTTGGCTGTCAAATATATATCCGGGAGACCGTCGTTATTAATATCTCCAATAGCAACACCACCTCCATTATAAAAGTTTCGATATTTAAATATGTTGAAATTTTTTTGATTTACAACTTCGTTAATGAAATTAATACCTGACTCTTCTGGAGTTAAAAGAGAAAATAATTTCATTTCAGCGTTTTTAGTATTTAAATCATCCTGTTTTTTTGATTCACAAGATAAAAACATGATGGTACTTATTATAAATAATGCTAAGCCTTTAAATAATTTAAATTTCATTTTATTATGGGTGTTCATTAATTCTTAAGAAAATAGGAGTGTTGTTATTAATAGAAACTATTAGGTACTCTTTTCCATTTACTTTTATTTTTTTTATATCTCTAGCAGGACCAGGTATATCAAAAGATGGATTGGTTTTTATAGTAAAAAACCCATTTTGATCATTGAGAAGTATTATACCATGAAAAGCATCTAACCTACCCAATTGAGTACTAATTTCAAAATCATTTCCTGCTATTAATATGTCCTTAAAACCATCCTTATCAAAATCACTCAAATGTAATATTTTAATTGATGATGATTGAGTCAAAAAAGGTAATTTTTTCTTTTTGAATTTCCCATTTTCTATATTTTCAAAATAACAACTAGCCATTTCAAAAACTTGTTTTTTATACGCATTTGTTATTTTTTCTTTAGGGAAAAAATCTAAAAAATTAGCATGAGAGAATTCGGCATAAGAAAGAAATTTTTTGTTCAGCATAGGCAATTGCTTCGTAAGCTCATCTTTTGAAGAAAAGACTGTTTCTTTGCCTTGAGAATAATATGTTACAATTTGTTCAATACTACCATTATTATCAAAATCATTTCTATACAATTGCAGCGGCTTTTGTTTTGAAGCTCTCAACCTTGTATTTAAACCCCAATTTCCTACAACAAGATCAATATCACCATCCTTGTCAAAATCTTCAGCTTTTATTGTATTCCACCATCCATGGGAAAAATCAAGATTATTATTAGATTGTAGTTTAAACTGTTTTCCGTCATTAATGAATATTGAAATGGGCATCCAATGGCCTACAACCACCATATCTGGAATCCCATCATAGTTGACATCAACGATCTCTATGTCTTCAATTAGACCAATATTCGAAAATTCAGCAGCTTTTGTTGAACTAATATCTTTAAAGTTGCCACCACCTACATTTTCAAAAAGATAGTTTTTAGCAGTTTTACCAAATTGCTGAGGAAAAGAATTAGCACCTATGACAATATCCTGATCCCCATCAGAATCAAAATCAATTATTCTAACTACAGATGCATTTATTTCAATATTTTTAAACTCATTACTTAAAATAAAGATCCCATTCTCATTGAGGTATAGTCTTGGATTTAATGCTGTGCCGGATTTAAATTCATTTCCTCCAGAGACAACAATAAGATCTTGATCTCCATCATTATCAGCATCAAAGAAAAGGTTATCAGTATCTTCATTGATACTATTTTTCTCAAAAGAGTCTTGCTTATAGGTTGTAAAATTTCCAACAGAATCTTGTAGAAATAATTTTCCTGATTGTTTTTTGGCGCCTCCAATAAAAACATCATCCGTTCCATCCATATTGATATCACTCACGGTTATTTTTGGCCCTTCAAACCCTTTAGCGTATGGAATTAATGGCTCACGGTTAAATTCATAAGATGGAAGTTCTAGATGTTTGAATTTAATTAATGAATCAGCATTAGTTAATAAACCATTGTTTTGTGAATTTTTTAAATAAAAATTGTCTGAAGCTTCTTTATATTTTAACAGTAAGGTTCTGTTAGATTTAATATTTTTTAATACTTGAAACTTCCCTCCAGGCCAAATTACAGTAATTGAATCAGCTAAAGTGTATTTCCCTAAACCTATAGTTAACTCAGGTGAAACTGCTGATAAATAGCCTCTTGAAATAAAATTTTCATTTGTTATGGTTAAGGAATCTGTATGAACAATAACTTTTGTTCCGATACCGAACCTATTTGTTGCGGAGCCTTCAAATTTAATCTTCAAAAAATTATTTTGATTATTTGTTTCTGATCTGTTCTCTAGAATATATGCTTTTTCATTTACATTATTTACAACAATATCTAGATCACCATCATTATCCAAATCTGCATATATTGCTCCATTGCTAAATGAAGGAATTTTATCAAACCATTGATTCGTATAATTTGAAAAAGAAAGATTAGAATTATTTTTAAAAAAGGAATTGGAAAGTTTTTTTTCAGGTATTTCTTTGGTAAAAGCGAGATCTTCTCTACTCATTCCTTTATTAATTTGTTTCTGAATTTTTTCATTAGCGATATAATTCATAAAATCCATATCATTAGTGGCGCCTTTTATACCATTAGAAATGAAAAGATCTTTATAACCATCATTATCAAGATCAACTATAAGAGGTGCCCAAGACCAGTCAGTTGCAGCAATACCTGAGGAAAATGCTATTTCACTAAATGACGTGCCTCCTCTATTGACATGTAATGTGTTTTGCATATATTGATGACGATAACCATTTTTTATATATTGATCATAAATTTGATTACTATATTCTGAGCCAGATGTTTTATAGGTTTCAATTTTTTCCGGAAGCATATCTAATGAAATAATATCTGTAAACCCATCATTATTTAAATCAGCAATATCGTTACCCATTGAATAATGGGTAGTATGGCCTAATATTGTTTCATTTTTAGAAATAATCTCCTCAAACGTTCCATTTTTTTGATTTACGTAGAGATAATCATTTTCAAAAAAGTCATTACCAACATAAATATCTGGATAACCATCGTTATTGATATCACTTATAGAACAGCCAAGGCCGTAACCTATTTTGCCTTGAAAAATACCAGCTTCTTTTGATACTTCAACAAAATTACCATCTGTATTTTTGAAAAGCTTATCACCTGAAAGACTATCCACTTCAAATCTTTGTTTACCTTTTCCGTAAGTTCTATTTGGAAAAACAGAATGATTTAACAAAAACATATCTAAGTCTCCATCAAGATCGTAATCAAAGAAAGAGCTTTGAGTACTAAAACTTACTATATCTAAATTGTATTTTTCAGCATCTTCTTTAAAAATAGGCGAGCCATCTTCACTAACCCCTTGATTGATAAAAAGCAAATTCTTGCCTTTGATTTTTTGATATTTACCTACTTTAGAAATATAAATATCAAGAAATGTATCATTATTAATATCAACAAGTGTTACTCCGGTAGTCCAACCATCATAATTCTGTATTCCTGCTTTTTCTGTTATATCTTCAAACAGGAAATTTCCTTTATTCAAGTAAAGCTTATCCTGAACTTGATTACCAGTAAAATAGAGATCAATTAAGCCATCATTATTAAAATCTCCTGAAGCAACACCACCACCGTTGTAATAATATAGATAAGTTAAAATATTTAAAGATGGAGTAGGGGTTAATTTGTTATTAAATTGAATTTTTGTATTCTTTTTAAGCTCAAATAATTTATCATTATCCTCACAAGAATATAAATAGAACAAAGCAAAAAGAAAAAATAAAGATTTCTGTTGTTTTATTAACTTTATAATAACCATTGATAATGATAGTTTTGTATTTTAACCCTATAAAAATATTCTTATCTTAAAAATATATTGAAGAAATCGCCTTCTAATATAAATTTTTAATAAAACAATATTTGAAATCAGATGAGTAAAATTGTTTCCTCAGCCATTGTTTGAAGAGTAAATCTGACAATTTTGATTAAATTAATTAAAAAAAGCTAACTTAAAATGCTAGCTTTTTTTTATAGTAAACTTCGTAATTATTAAAATCACAGCTAAAATATAATATAAGTTAATACCCTATTGATAATGATAGTTTAAAAAGATTAATGAAAAGTTAAAAAGATTAATAAAAAGTAAATAAACTATGTTGTAAGCTTATTTTTTAGATATTAGTATCAAATGAAAGGAGAAAAAATTAACATAGGAATACTTATAGTATTTATTATTTCTATAATTGGACTAACAATTGTACAATATCAATACTTGCGAATTGGTTTAAATCTAGCTAGAGTACAATTTAATGAAAAAATGGGTTTAATAGTTAACGATATCAAAGATGATTTGCAAGAGCCAAATGAGTTAACTTTTTTAATTGGAAAAGCTATTACAAAAGACGATACTTATTTTAAACTTAGCATAGATAGTGTTCAAGATGCCTCTAGTTATTTTATGTATGATTTTTTAAAAGATAAACTTCTACAACAAGGTTTAAAAACAGGGTTTACTTATTCTTTATACGCTAAAGATTCAACAGATTATTTAAAATCTCCAAACACATTTAATAATAAAGAAGACCTTTTAAGGTACCCTATTCCATTAGAAGGTTATTTACCATCATTAGTAAAAAAAAGACTTGTATTAGAGCTTCAATTTAAAAATTTGAATAATTATTTTTTATCTCAATTAAATGGATTGACAATACCTAGCATACTTTTTATTGTGTCTATAATTTTTGTATTAACTTGGGTTTTCAAAACTTTTTATTGGCAGAAAAATTTAATTACAATAACTAATGAGTTTATTAATAACCTTACTCATGAGCTAAAAACCCCTGTTTTTTCCATTGGACTAGCATCTAAAATTTTACTTGAGAAAACTAATAATGAAAATATAGATTTAGTTGAAATGATACGTAGTCAAGTTGATAAGCTTAAAAATCAAATTGAAAAAGTTCTGGAACTCGCAAGCCTAGAAGGAAAAAATAATTTTATGGAAAAAAAAGTTATAGATTTTAAACAGGTAATATTAAACTTGATTAATGATTTTGACCAAATATCAAAATTAGAGAATTTTAATTTTATAAGTGAAGTTAAAGGTGATGAGTATATTCTTAATTGTGATTCTTATCATTTAGAAAATGCTATAAATAGTCTTTTAGATAATGCTAAAAAATATTCTAAAGAAAAAGTAAAAATTACACTTTTTGCTTTTAAAGAAGATAATAAATTATTTATTGTAATTAAAGATAATGGAATAGGTATTTCTGAAAAGGATAAAAAAAAGGTTTTTGATAAATATTTCAGAGTATCAAACGGAGATTTACACAACGTTAAGGGATATGGTTTGGGGTTAAATTATGTAAAAAGAATTGTTAAACTACATAAAGGTAAAATAACCCTCAAAAGCGAATTAGGTCGAGGTTCAGAGTTTATTATTAACTTGCCTTTATTTAAAGAATAAAAGAGTTGAAATAATCTATTTTTAATTAGTTATATATCAAGACATTAATATTGATTTAACATATGAATAATAGTAAAAAAATATTATTGGTTGAAGACGATGAATCTTTAGGTTACTTACTCTCAGAGTATCTAAAGATGAAGGGTTTTGATATTTTATGGAAAACAAATAGTAGTACAGTTCTTGAAGCACTGGGTCAGGAATATTTTGATCTGATAATACTGGATGTGATGATGCCCGATATAGATGGTTTTACATTGGCTAGAAGAATTAAACAGCAATTTACCGATATACCCTTTATCTTTTTAACAGCTCGATCATTAAAAATAGATGTTTTAAAAGGATTTGCTTTAGGTGCAGTAGATTATTTAAAAAAGCCAATTGATGAAGAAGAATTAGTTGTAAGACTAAACACACTTTTAAATACTTTATCAACTAATAACACAATTTCAAATAATAAACAAACTGAATTTTTATTAGGTCAATATGTGTTTAGTAAGAATAATTCTCAATTGACTTATATTGATGGTTCTATCAAAAAATTAACATTTCGAGAAAGTCAATTATTACATCTTTTAGTATTAAATGTAAATAAATTATGTTCTCATAAAGAAATACTAAATGGCATTTGGGGGAAAAATGACTTTTTCAGCAAAAAAAGCTTAAATGTTTTTGTCTCACATTTGAGAAAATATTTAGAAAAAGATTCTTGTATCAAAATTGAAAATATCCACAATCAAGGATTTATTTTAAAAATAGAATAAACAGAGCGGTGCTAGATTAAATTTGCAAATTCTACTGAATAACAATACTCTTTTTAAACTCCTGAACAACAGCAAAATACCCCAAGGTAAAATTATTGGTTTGATTTACATTATCAAAATGTTCAATATTATCAATATCTGTCACATTAATTATATTACCTCTTACAGTGGCCACTGGAGTAGCAAATATATCAAGATCAGATTTGCTTTGTTCAATAAGTAAGTTCATATAATTAGGCACTTTCAGAAGTAAGCTGATTTACAAAAAGCATTAAAATTAATCCAGACGATTTACATTAAATCTACTGGATTTTTTCAATTTTATGGATTGAAAATAGATTTTGGAGGTTTTATGTNTGATATAGAGATAGTTATTCCATGGAGGNTTTAAAATTTAAAAAATTAAGCTACCTTCTCGAGACTTTCATTATGCATTCTCCTGCCAATTTCTAAAGCATTGGCAGTATGTATTCCAAAGAAGATCCAGAGTATCTCTGTTTTCTTAGTTTTAGCTTTGATCTTCTTTAAGTGATAATGCTCCTTTTCCTTGCCAAAACTTCCCTCTAATCTTGTAGCTCTTTCTCTGGTAATCATTTTGGCTAATTGAATTTGTTGCTTTCGATGTTTTGACGGTCTTCCTTTGGGTTTAAAATCAGTTTGTATTTTATTGGAAGTGGCAAACACACGATTCTTGTTAGTGGAGTAAATAGCATCTGCTCCTGCTATTCTAACTTTAGTTTTGGTAAGACCTTGTGCTTTGTAGATTGTGTTTTTAAACTGAGTTCCTTCGTTGAAACTATCAAAACTGATCTTTTGAATAAAATTGATTCCATCTATTTGAAGCTTGTTTACTTTTGCTCCAAATTCAACCGGTTTAATCTCTTTCCCTCTAACGATTGGACGCAGATAATCTTTATCAATACTTACGATTCTATTTTTTGGCTTTTCTCCCGTTGTAAAAAGAAGATACTGTTGGGTATGTATTTTTTTTATGGTACATCTTCTCTTATAGTAAGCATTTGACATGTCAAAATCAAAACTCTTTTCTAGACGGTCTAATTCATTATTTATCTTTTTAAGTAAGTGGAGTAATGCTCTTGTTAGTG
>JGI24023J19991_10002102_pt1 | contig 14736 bp, 12 predicted proteins | sample Cruoilmetagenom1_FD_19991 | JGI IMG/M metagenome (IMG submission 19991) | reverse complement strand
TCAATAGAACAATGTTTTACATGTATTACAGGTAGATTATACTTTCTCCAATTTGAGATTAATAATGCTACATTTTGTTCGGCTGATGGATTGTTTCTCTTTCCCCAATAAGGGTCGTCAAAACCTTTTTGCATATCAATTACTAATAAACCTATTTTGTTCATTTTATTCCTATTATTTAAAATTAATGTAGATAGGTTAAATTCTATCAGAAAATAAGGCATAATTATATCAAAAGTACAATGATTTATATATATAACTAAAACCTTGTAAAATATATAAATTTATAAGGTTTTTAGACAGCTAACTATTTATAGAAAATATTTTGTAATTTATATTTCTAACATTTAAGTAGATTAGTGAGATAAGTCTTTTTGTAAAAAATAACACAGTATAGAAAAAGAAATATTTTTTTAAATTTGTGCCGTATTTGTGCCAGTAGATTGATGCTTTTTTAGTGATTTTAGGTTTTTATGTGTGTAGACGTGCCCGTAATCGTGTGTTTTGTTTAAAAAATAGTGCCGATTGAATTTTCAAGTTAGATTGTATATTTATTATGTGGGATAGTCAGTATATAACGTTACATATATGATAATATTGCTTTTAATAGATGATTTACTTTGTATATTGTTATAAAATTTTATTTAGCTAGATAAATATTTTAGGGGTATTTTTAGGGGTATTTTTTAATAATATTCTTTTAAAGTACTTATATAGTAGGGAATACTAATCCTCGTGCCGGAGCCATATAAAACCACGTTCTCACAGTACTTATTAACTTTAAGATTCAATTAGGTGTCCTTTTAGGTGTCCTCTATGTTTTTTATATCATATATTTTATTTTCTATTATGTTGTATTAATTTATTGAAGCACTAATTTACAAAATGCTAGTAACTATGTAGATGAAATTGTTTTTTGAGTTAGACAGGGGATAGTTTTGTATATAGATATACAATTGCGAGAGATGTAAATAATTTATTAGATCAATTGTATAAAGCTATACCTGCATGATGTAGTTATTATAACTCTCTGTTTATTCGTGAGGAATTTCTAAGATATGATGATATCTATATATTGTACTAAACATCATACAACCTTAGCAGCACTAAGCCATTCATCTATATCTTTTCGTTTGTATCTGATGTAGTTACCTTTTTTATGAAATGGTATCAATTCTTCTTTTCTTAGTGTCTTCTGTCTGTTTATCGAAATTTTATATTCATTATGGAGATCTATTGGATCAAGCCATTCTGGACGTAGTAAACTCTTTAGTTCTTCTATCAATTCGGTTAAGTTAATTTGAGACATGGTATTTCCTTTTTTGGTTAATATTTGATAATTTTACATTATTATCGTTCTAATTTTGTTTCAAATTTATTTTTATGAATATACTCTCAAATGTGTCAGTATTTTTTATAATAAAATAATGGAGAACTGTAGGTTTCTTTACGCTAAAATATATAACTTAAGCAAGGAATGGGAATGACAGAACAAAAATTTTTACAAGACCTAGAAAAGAAGCTATGGACATCAGCCAATAAACTTTTACCGTCACTCGATGCAGCAGTCTATAAACATGTGGTACTGGGGATGGTGTTTGTGAAGTATGTGTCGGACTCGTTTGAGACACGTAGGCAGGAGTTGATGGCAGCATTTACTGATCCTGACAATGACTACTACTTGGGTGAAGATGCAGAGGATATCATGGAAGAGGAGTTGGAGAACAGGGACTACTATACGGAGAAGAATGTCTTTTGGGTACCTGCTGCGGCTCGTTGGCAGTATATACAAGATAACATCCGTCTCTCTCTTGGTTCTGCACTTCCTCTTGGTGGTGAGTTTAAGGGTGCAGGGAAACTGCTAGATGATACGATGGAGCTTATAGAGAAAGAGAACCCTAAACTCAAACGCATCCTCAATAAGAACTATGCACAGTTACAGATAGAGCAGAACAAACTGGCAGACCTACTAGACCTCATAGCGACCATTCCTTTCACGCATGACACACTCAAGTCTAAAGATATACTTGGACATGTCTATGAGTATTTCCTCGGACAGTTTGCAGCAGCGGAGGGTAAGAAAGGTGGGCAGTTCTATACACCTAAGTCTATAGTAAATCTTCTTGTTGAACTGGTGGAACCGTACAAGGGCAGAGTCTATGACCCTGCTATGGGTTCTGGTGGGTTTTTTATCTCTTCTGAGAAGTTCATAGAAGAGCATAGCGGCAAGATAGGCAACATTTCTGTCTATGGTCAAGAGTCTAACCCTACGACTTGGCGACTGGCGGCGATGAACATGGCTATTCGTGGGATAGACTTTGACTTCGGTAAAGAGCCTGGAGACACGTTCACCAAAGATCAACACCCAGACCTGAGAGCAGACTTTGTCCTTGCCAATCCTCCTTTTAACCAAGATGAGTGGTGGGATGGTTCTTTGGAAGGTGATGCACGGTGGAAGTATGGTACACCTCCTAAAGGTAACGGTAACTACGCTTGGATGTCACATATGTTGCACCATACCTCTCCAAATGGAGTAGTAGGGCTTGTACTTGCGAATGGTTCACTGAGTACCACCACGGGTGGTGAGAAAGAGGTCAGAGAAGCCATCATCAAGGCTGACTTAGTAGAAGCTATTGTTGCGCTGCCGTCACAGCTCTTTGCCAACACACAGATACCTGCTTGTATATGGGTACTTAACAAGAACAAGGTTCAAAAGGGAAAGACGCTGTTTGTAGATGCTAGAGAAGTGGGGCATATGCTTGACCGAAAGCAGAAGGCATTTTCTGATGAGGACATCAAAAGCGTTGCTGAGACCTTCCATCAGTTCAGATCTGCTGATGGGTATGAAGATGTGGCTGGGGAGTATTATGCTGCTACGACTGATCAGATAGCAAAACAGGACTACATCTTGACCCCTGGTCGATATGTGGGTGTGGCTGAAGAGGAAGATGATGGTGTACCGTTTGCTGAAAAGATGGCTACATTGACTGCAACACTTGGTGAGCAGTTCAAAGAGTCGGATAGACTAGAGAGTGAGATCAAGAAGAACTTGTTGGGGCTTGGGTATGAGCTTTAAGACTCCAATAGGAATGCAAGAATTACCAAATGATTGGAAATGGGTTTTGTTTGAAGAGGTATGTGAAAAAGTTTCTGTTGGCTATGTAGGTCAAACAAGTTCATATTTCTGTGATGATGGTGTTCCTTTTATAAGGTCACAAAATGTAAGAAAAGGCATTTTAGACTTAAATGATATAAAACATGTGACATATGACTTTCATAATAAATCAAAAAAAAGTAAGCTTCTAACAGGTGATATTCTTATAGTACGTGTTGGACAGAATAGAGGTGACTGTGCTGTATTACCTAGTGGATTAGGTGAAATTAACTGTGCCAATATTGTTTTTGCTAGACCTGAACCAGAGTATTCTTCTTTTTTGGGTTATTTTTTCAACTCCAACATTGGTCGAAAATCTTTACTAGCAGTATCTACAGGTAGTGCACAGCTAGTATTGAATACTAAGTCTGTTGCAAAAGTTTATGTCCCAATACCACCCAAAAATATAGCAAAGAAAATAGCCCACATCCTTTCAACACTAGACGACAAAATAGAACTCAACCGCAAGATGAACCAGACACTAGAAGAGATGGCTCAGGCACTGTTCAAGTCTTGGTTTGTAGACTTTGACCCTGTGCATGCCAAGGCTGATGTAAAGAGTGATGAAGCGTTAGAAAGTGCTGCTACTGAACTTGGTATTTCTAAAGAGGTGTTGGAACTGTTTCCTAGTGAGTTTGAAGAGAGTGAGATGGGGATGATTCCGAAGGGGTGGGAGGTTAAGCCTATTAGTGAAGTGTCATCTGTTGCTATAGGTAAAACACCACCTAGAAAAGAACCTCAATGGTTTACTACTGAAAATAGTGATGTGAAATGGATTTCTATTAAAGATATGGGAAATAATGGAATGTACATCATTGAAACAAATGAATATCTCACAAGTGAAGCGATTGAAAAATTTAATGTTAAAGTAATACCTCCTAATACAGCATTACTTAGCTTTAAACTTACATTGGGGAGAGTGTCTATAACTACAGAGGAGATGACAACTAATGAGGCTATTGCTCATTTCGTTTTGGAAGATGGTAGCTTACTGTCCACAGAATATATTTACTGCTACTTGAAGAATTTTGACTACAGTATGCTTGGTAGCACATCTTCTATCGCAACTGCGATTAACTCTAAAATAGTTAAAACAATACCTACTATAGTGGCTACAGAGAGTATTATTCAAATGTTTGATAGTATGGTTGATCCAATGTTTAAACAAATACTTAGTCTCACTAAGGAGACAGAAGTATTAGAAAATACTAGAGATACTCTACTTCCTAAGCTGCTATCAGGTGAGCTTGAGGTGTCAAATATTGAATTTGAATAAATGGGTATAATTACAGATGAAAAGATGAAGGTGAATTAAATGTCAAAGTTAAATAAAATTACCATTCAAGGATACAAGTCTATAAAAAAGCTTGATCAACTGGAATTGAAAAACTTAAATATACTTATTGGTGCAAATGGTGCAGGAAAAAGTAATTTCATCTCTGTGTTTAAATTTTTAGCCAATATTTTTAATCAAAACCTTCAGTCTTATGTTGCTAAAAGTGGTGGACCTGATGTCTTACTCTATCACGGCAGAAAAACTACAGATAACATAACAATGAAATTTGAATTTGGTAATAATGCTTATGGTATTAGGCTTATTCCTACCGATGATAATAGGTTAATATTTCAAAGTGAAGCAATATTCTATCCTGGATATAAGAACCCAGAGGGGTATAGAGTTATTGGAACAGGGCATTCAGAATCAAATCTTAAAGAAGCAAAAAAGTCGGTTGCCAACTATATACGTCCAGCTATCCGTAGTTGGAAAGTATATCATTTTCATGATACAAGCGACAATGCAAAGGTGAAGCAAATACACCAAGTGAATGATAATCTTGTCTTAAAGGGTGATGCCTCTAATTTAGCTGCATATTTGAGAAGACTTAAAAATGAATATGAAGTCAACTATAATCAAATTGTAAATACAATCCAACTTGTGGCTCCATTTTTTGGCGATTTCATCTATAGAGATGATATAGAGAATATTCAGCTGGAATGGTACGAACAAGGAGACCCCGATACTCCTTTTAAGGCACATATGCTCTCTGACGGAACATTAAGATTTATATGTCTGGCAACACTATTGCTCCAACCATTTGAGCTCATGAGTGATACTATCTTGATAGATGAACCAGAACTTGGACTACACCCTTATGCCATCAATGTTTTATCTGAACTTATAAAAAGAGTTGCAGAGCAAAAACAACTCATCATTTCATCACAATCAGTTGAACTTATCAACTGTTTTGAGGTGGAAGACATTATTGTTACAAATCGAGAAAAAGGTGCGACAACATTTGAAAGACTTGACACAGAAAAGCTTGCAGTGTGGCTAGATGAGTATTCTTTAGGGGATCTTTGGAAACAAAATATCATTGGCGGGAGACCATCTCGATGATAAGAGTTATTGTGATTTGTGAAGGACAGACAGAAGAGACTTTTATTCGAGATATTTTAGTTCCTATCTTTTCATATACTGAAATTTATCTTGACCCTAGAACTGTAAAAACCTCTCCTCGGCATAAAGGTGGTGGATTAAATTATGATAGAGTCAAGCATTTTGTAATAAATACTTTAAAATCTGATAGTCATACAAAAGTAACTACCTTTTTTGATCTATATGCACTGGATACTCATTTCCCAGATTTCACAAAAAGCCAAGATAAAGAAGACCCATATAGTAAAGTCAATATTTTAGAGCAGGCATTTAAAGATGATATTTGTGCAAATGATGAAACATTCTCATCACGATTTTTCCCATATATTCAACCTTATGAATTTGAAGGTTTACTATTCTCAGATATAGGAAAACTTGTTGATATTGAGCCTGCTTGGGGAAGCTCACTCAAAAACTTACTAAAAATTCGTACTGATGCTGAAACACCTGAGCATATTAATGATGGGTATGAAACTAAACCATCGCAACGATTAAAAAATGAACTTTCACTTCCCAAATATAGAAAAACACTACATGGACCACTTGCTATTGAAAATATTGGAATTGATAAAGTTTTATCTGAATGTGTCCATTTTAAATCTTGGTACAATAAAATGAATGAATTCAATAATCTATAAGAAGGTAGAAGCATGGCACTACCCATTAATATCCACGAACTCATCCACGGCTCAACAGTAGAATGGGAACGCATAGAATTTAAAGAAGGTTGGAACCCTGAGATTATCCTGCACACCATCTGTGCCTTTGCCAACGATGTGAACAACTGGGGTGGTGGGTATCTCATCATCGGGATAGCTGAAAAAGATGGTCGTGCTGTACTTCCACCTAAAGGTTTGGATGTTGGGGAACTGGATACTATACAAAAAAAGCTACATGAACTTTGTCATAAGATTGTTCCTGCCTACATACCTGTGGTTGCTCCATACGAGATAGAGGGTAAGCATATTTTGGTAGTGTGGGTACCGGGTGGAGAGACTAGACCATATAAAGCAGCGAAAAACCTCTCAAAGGGTGCAGAGAAACTCTACTATGTCAGACGCATGTCCTCAACTGCCAAAGCAAATGAGCAGGAAGAGCAACAGCTTATGCAACTGGTAGCAAAGATACCGTTTGATGATAGAATAAATCATCATGCAAGCATAGATGATCTGTCGTTGGCTCAGATTCGTATGTTCTTGCAAGATGTAAAGAGTGATCTGTTTGACAGTGCAGGAACAATGCCTTTTGAAGCGTTAGTACGTTCCATGCAAATAGCAAGAGGTCCGAGTGAGTATCTGAGACCTGTGAATGCAGGACTATTGTTTTTCAATGATACCCCTGAGCAGTTTTTCCCCTACTCTTGGATAGAGATCAATATCTACCATGATGACATAGGTGACAGTTTTACGGAGAAAGTATTTAAAGGACCGATTCATCAACAGTTACGTAATGCCTTGGCATATATAAAGGCAAGTGTAATTCAAGAGCATGTAGAAAAAATAGAAGGACAGGCAGAGGCAGTACGTTTCTATAATTATCCTTATTCGGCTATAGAGGAAGCACTAGCAAATGCTGTGTATCATAAAAACTATGAGTTGAGAGAGCCTATAGAAGTGAATGTTCGACTCGATCAGCTTGAGATACTCTCTCATGCTGGACCAATGCCACCTTTAAGTAAAGATGATTTCAAGAAAGAGCGTATTGTCTCACGGAAGTATTTGAATCGTCGTATTGGTGACCTTTTACGAGAGTTGCATTTGACAGAGGGAAAAGGTACGGGCATACCAAAGATCCGTAGAGCAATGAAAGATAATGGATCAGAAGAACCCATGTTTGAAACCGATGATGATCGGAGCTATTTCCTTGCAACGCTACCAAAAAGAATTTGGGCTTCTGATGATGGGCTTATCATCCATTATGACTTTAAAAAACTCCATAGAGGAGGACAAGCAGGGACTAAGTTGGGACTAAGTCAGGAACAAGTTGAAGTTTTAAGGCAATGTGCTATTCCACGGGCTACAAAAGAGCTGATGCTACTAGCAAAAAGAACAAATAGAACCAAGTATAGGGAGCAAGTCTTAACTCCACTTATAAACGATGGCTATATTGAGCCAACAATTCCTGATAAGCCTACAAGTAGTAATCAAAAGTATATTTTAACTGCAAAGGGTAGAGAGCTATTTAAACAAGGCGAGGAGTAAGAAAATGATCAACGAAGACCAAGTAGAACAGTTAGCTATAGAGTGGTTCAAAGAGTTAGGGTACGACTACCTACACGGCTACGACATCGCCCCCGACAGTAGCACTCCTGAACGAAACAACTACCAAGAGGTCTTACTTTCTAGTAGACTACATACAGCACTCAGTAAGCTAAACCCAACACTTCCAACCTCTGCCATAGACGAAGCAGTACATCTGCTACAAAAGCCACAACACGCAACCCTAACACAGAACAACCGAGCCTTTCATAAGATGCTCTTGCAAGGTATCTCTGTAGAGGTGAAAGGTGAAGATGTTACTAAAGGCGATGTAGTAAAGATCATTGACTTTCAGAACGCTGACAATAACGACTTCTTAGTTGTCAACCAGTTTACCATCAAAGGTACAAAGGGAAACAGACGACCTGACTTGGTAGTGTTCATCAACGGACTGCCTATCTCTGTAGTAGAGCTAAAGAATCCAGCAGATGAGAATGCTGACATCTTCAAAGCGTACAACCAGCTACAAACCTACAAAGATGAAATAGAAGATCTCTTTGTTTACAACGAAGCATTGGTCATTTCTGATGGTGTCAATGCAAGGGTAGGGTCACTCACCGCTACAGATGAACGCTACATGTACTGGCGAACTATCAAAGATGAGACAGACAAGCCACTGCTAGAGTACGAGCTGGACACGCTCATCAAAGGCTTTTTTGACAAAGGGCATTTAGTAGACTACATACAGAACTTTGTACTCTTTGAAGATGACGGAAAGCAGATCATTAAGAAGATCGCAGGGTATCATCAGTTCCATGCGGTGAGAGAAGCTATAGAGTCTGTAATGGAAGCATCACTCAGTGGTTCAAAGCGTGGTGGTGTGGTTTGGCATACACAAGGGTCTGGGAAGTCTATCTCTATGGCATGTTTTGCAGGGAAGCTGACCAAACAGCCTGAGATGAAGAACCCGACACTGCTCATCGTGACAGACAGAAACGACTTGGACGGTCAACTTTTTGCTACCTTCTCTTCTGCCAAGATGTTACTAGGGCAAGAACCCGTACAGATAGACTCTGTGGTTGAACTAAGAGAGGTACTGGCAGATAAACCATCAGGTGGTATCATATTTACGACTATACAGAAGTTCTCGCTCAAGAAAGAAGAGAGTCACTTTCCTGTACTAAGTGAAAGAGGCAACATCGTGGTCATTGCAGATGAAGCACACCGTTCACAGTATGGGTTTGATGCCATGCTGGATAATGAAACAGGTCAATTCAAATATGGCTATGCACAACACCTCAGAGATGCCATCCCTAACGCTACATTTATAGGCTTTACAGGTACACCTATAGAGAGTGAAGACAAAGACACCAGGGCAGTATTTGGTGACTATATTTCTGTGTATGACATAGAAGATGCTGTAGCTGATGGTGCGACTGTACCCATTTACTATGAGAGTAGACTTGCCAAACTTGACTTGGATGCAGAGGTACTTAAAGAGATAGACGGGGATGTGGGTGATCTGGACATTGGTGAAGAGCAGTCAGATAGAGAGAAGTTCAAGAGTAAGTGGTCTGCCTTAGAGAAGTTAGTTGGTTCTAAACCACGCATAGAGCAGATAGCCAAAGACTTGGTAGAACACTTTGAAGAGAGAACAGCTGTCATCGAGGGTAAAGGGATGATCGTTGCTATGAGTCGTCAGATAGCAGTAGAACTCTATAGTGCCATCGTAGCCCTAAGACCTGAGTGGGACAGTGAAGACCCAACAAAAGGTGCCATCAAGATCATCATGACTGGTTCTGCCTCTGATGATGCAGCTATGCAAAAGCACTTATACTCTAAGCAAGTGAAGAAAGACTTAGAGAAAAGAATCAAAGACCCTGAAGATGAACTCAAATTGGTCATCGTTAGAGATATGTGGCTGACTGGATTTGATGCTCCGAGTATGCATACGATGTATATAGATAAACCGATGCGTTCCCATAACCTCATGCAAGCCATCGCAAGAGTCAACCGTGTGTTTAAAGATAAAAAGGGTGGGTTGGTGGTTGATTACATCGGTATCGCCAATGAACTCAAACATGCACTTAAGACTTACACCCATGCAGGCGGTAAAGGTACAGGAACCATAGACACAGCAGAAGCACTGGCAGAGATGTTAAAACGTTTGGAGATCGTGCAGAACCTCTATCATGGATTTGACTACTCGGAGTACAAAACAAAAGCACATAGATTACTTGCTCCTGCTGCAAACCATGTACTGGGGTTAGAAGAGGGTAAGAAGCGGTATATGGATGAAGTGCTGGCACTCACTAAGGCATTTTCACTCTGTGGTACACTAGATGATGCCAAAGCACACAAAGAAGAGATAGCATTCTTTCAAGCAGTCAAAGCCATCATCCAAAAGTCTAGCAGAACAGCTTCAAGTCATGATGACCCGAACAAAGCCATCAAGCAGATCATTGACAATGCAGTAGTATCTGAAGGTGTGGAAGATATATTTTCACTGGTAGGACTGGACAAACCAAACATTGGGATACTCTCTGAAGAGTTCTTAGAAGATGTTGCCCATATGGAGCATAAGAACTTGGCAGTAGAACTGTTGGAGAGACTACTGAAAGATGAGATCAAAGCCAAAACTAGAACCAATGTCGTGCAAGAGAAGAAGTTCAGTGACAGACTCCAAGCTACACTCTCACAGTACCACAACAGAGCCATAGAGACAGCCAAGGTCATAGAAGAGCTGATACAAATGGCTAAGGACTTTGCAGAGGCTTCTAAGCACGGTGAAGAGTTAGGTCTTAACTTTGATGAGCTGGCATTTTATGATGCACTTGCAGAGAATGAATCAGCTATGAGAGATATGGGTGATGAGATACTCAAGAATATTGCCATAGAACTTACCAAAAAGCTACGTAACTCTGTAAGTGTGGACTGGCAGAAGCGTGAGTCAGTGAGAGCGAAGATGAGAAATATGATCCGTATTATCCTGAGACGATACAAGTACCCACCTGACCAACAGCTAGAGGCAATAAAAATGGTGATGAAGCAGGCGGAGGTATTGAGTGATGAATGGAGTCACAATGAGTATGATGCTCCTGTGAAACCTTATGCTGTGAACAATAGTGATAGTGAAGTGTTGATGGTGGCAGATGATGCCAAGAGAGAGTATGGGAAGAAAGATGAATAGTCTTAAATCATTTAAATCACTTATAGAGGATCAAAATAAAGAGGACATTAATTTTAGAAATAATCTCAAAATGTTGTATTTTGCTTTAGAAAGCATCTTGATAATTCCTGATAAAATAAAATTTTGTTCTTTTCGGAATGTACTAGAAGATTATGCAAACAAGACAATTCATGGTAGATTGGAACCAAATGAACAAAATCATGAGCGATAATATATTAAAAAATATTAAACTGGATACTTAATATATTACTCGCTAAATTTGATAAAAAGTTCTCATTATAGCTGACTAGAATTTGTTGCTTTTTTTGATTAGATTCTTTTTATGACAAGAAATTTGTTAAAAAATCAATTGTAAAAAGTGATTTATTCTAAAGAGATCAGTCCTGGTTGTTCAATTTTAAATCTTTCTTATAGACGAGCATTGTTCATCTTCTCAGTCCCATATTGAATAATATCAACTCCATACTTATCTCTTATTTTAAGCAGTCCCACATTGAGGCTTGCCATTTTCTTATCTTTCTTATACTCCAATAGTGAGTAGGTCTTTATATTGCTAGGGGTCATAAAATTTGAAGCATTCAGTGCTATATAGTGGATGGCATAATTTGGGTATTTATCTAATTTTCGTATGGTCTCCAGTGCTAGGTCAATAAAGAATCGCTCGTTAAAAAGTCTGTGCTGTGTGACAGATACTTTACTAGAGTACCCAAACTCATAGCGTATCTTGAAATAAAAGGTCAGTGGTGTAATACCTAGTTTAACAATACTATGACTAAGATACCTTGCTAGGATGGTTACTCGTCTAAAGATCTCATCTCTGTTTTGTATTGCTTTAAAGTTTCTGCTCATGCCAATACCTCTTCTGTCATGGTAAGGAATCACTGCTTCATTGTCTGTACCGCAGACTCTTTGGTAAAGGTCTCTACCTGTCTTTCCATAACAATGTAAGAGTGAAGGTACTTCTCTAAGCTCTCCAAGATTCTTAATACCATAATTGGAGAGTCTTTTATAGATCGCTCTTCCAACACCAGGGAAATCCTCTATAGGAATGTGTGCTGTCTCCTTGCGTACTTCATGGTCATAGAGTACCATTGCACCATAGGGCTTGATCTCATCAGTAAGAAGTTTGGCGATCCACTTAGAACGGCTTGCACCTATGGAGATAGGCAGGTCGAACCGCCTTTTGATATCATCTCTTAGTTCAGTAATAAAGTCTTGTGTATCCTCATCTTTGATCCATCCTGACAGATCACCAAAGAACTCATCAATGGAGTATTGCTCGAGAACAGGTATCCTAGCTTCAAGGTATCGTTTGAGTTTTTGAGAGAGTTCCTGATAGAACATATGATCGCTGGGTAGTACCAACAGGTCAGGGCAGAGGGTAAATGCCTCTTTAAGTGGTGTACCTGTTTTGATCTTATACCTCTTTGCTTCATAGCTCTTGGCAATAACAATACCCTTTATGGAACCATCAGGATCTATATACTCCTCTTTCCAGGCATTGAGTATATCTTCTCTTTGTGGGTTTCGAAACTCAAGTACAGAGTTAAAGGCACCTGTATTACCTAAAAGTACACCTTCTTTTTTACTGTCTGCAAAGATCCGTTTATCGCTGCTTTTAACAACCACTACATTCCTGTTCTTTAAAAAAGGGTAGCGTGTACGTTCTGCTGAGACGAAATAGCAGTCTAGATCAAGATGAATTTTCATTTATTATCCTTTTATGAATTAAACTAAGTTTAACTGTATATGGGAAAATGAATGAAATAATTGATAAAATGTCAACTAATAAGGAGTAGTCTATGAATAATTATGAGATTATCGAGAAGCTCAAAGATATTATCAGTCAGGAAATGCCCCAAAGCATTGTCTATGAAAAAGACGTGGCTAAGGCTCTAGGGATGTCAAAAGAGTCCTTTAGTCATTTTAAAAAACGTGGTAGTGTACCTGTAGAGCAGATAGCTTACTTCTGTGCTACGCGAAAGATATCTATTAACTGGATACTCTTTGATCAAATGCCGAAATCACTTGAAGAAGAGACCGAGAAGTATACCCGTATCAAATATTTTTCTAAGATCAATGCAGGAGCAGGAGGTGGGGCTTTCAGTGAAGATGAGGAGTATGAGCTTATCGGCATGGATAAAATACTCTTAGATACCCTTTACCGTACACACAGTGCCAATCCCAAATATATCGCTGCACTCAATGTCATGGGTGACTCGATGGAACCTACCTTACAGGATAAAGAGGTGATACTCTTTGACAGAGAGGATAAAGAAATCAGCAAAGGAGGCATCTTTATTGTCTCTACGAATGCAGGACTCTTTGTAAAACGTATCGCCCATAGGATAGATGGAAGTGTAGAGCTTATCAGTGATAACAAGACCTATAACAGTGAAGTTATCAGTACAGATGAACTCTCAGGGTTAAGAGTGATAGGGAAAGTGATAGGCAAGGTAGGATTAGTATAATATTAGTAAATATAAAACCGAATACTAAAATAGTTGACTCTTCATTGGTGTGATACACTTTTCCGTATTGTTAGCAGGTGTGTTGACAAAGGTAGAAACCTCATAGGCGTCCATACTACTATCACTAAAGGGCTGAAGTAGGGGAGTTAACGCTTCACTCTCCTTGATGCCTTTATCAAGCCATATAGCCCAATCTTCAGGTTCTAAGATCACAGGCATGCGATCATGTATGGGTTTCATTATGTCATTTGGAGATGTAGTGATAATTGCTGAAGAGGTGATCTTCTCATTCGTCTCTGGGTTCGTCCATGTATCATAGATACCAGCAAGAGCAAAGTAATTGCCTTTTGTAGGATATATCCAATAAGGTATCTTGTGACCTCCTTCTTTTTTCCATTCGTAAAATCCGTTGACTGGGATGATGCATCTTTTGGATTTAAAGGGTGTTCTGAAAGTAGGTTTCTCAGTGAGTGTTTCAGCTCTGGCATTGATGGGTTGAAATTTGGTATTTTTAGCCCAATGAGGTATGAGACCAAACCTTGTGTACTGATATATTCTATCATTGGTCAGTGTTGCGATAGGCTGTGAGGGTGCGATATTGTAGCTTGGCTGCAGTGTGAGATTATGTTGAACTTGTTTGATGGTGTTTTTAACCTCTTCTAAAAACTGTTTATCGTCATGGAGTGCTACACGTCCGCACATAATTTTTTCCTTTTAAGTAATAGACATATCATACCTATGCTACGTTAATATAATTGAAATACAATAGTATTATACACTTTTAGAAGGGAAGGGACTGTTTATGGCAATTAAGACACCACATGTAGCAGTAGATGGCGTGATTGAAATATATAATGAAGGTATTTTTCAAGGTATTGTTCTTATTGAACGTAAAAATCCACCATATGGTTATGCGTTACCCGGTGGATTTGTTGATATTGGCGAGAGTGTGGAGGATGCCTTAAAGCGTGAAATGAAAGAAGAAGTACAGCTTGATGTAGAGATTATAGATCTTTTAGGTGTATACTCAAATCCAAAACGTGATTCGAGATTTCATACTGTTTCAGTTGTATATATTTGTAAAGCAAATCAAAATCCTATTGCAGCAGATGATGCAAAATCTGCTACTGTTATTTCTCTCAATGATTTACAGGACATGGATTTGGTCTTTGATCACAATGAGATTATCTCTCATTATCTTACTATACGAGGTTATAAATAGAAACATAGTAGTATATTACTAAAGAGCTACAACGGAAAATATACTACAAAGGAGGAAAATATGG
>JGI24023J19991_10002099_pt1 | contig 14750 bp, 13 predicted proteins | sample Cruoilmetagenom1_FD_19991 | JGI IMG/M metagenome (IMG submission 19991) | reverse complement strand
ATAAGCGAAGAAAAAAGAGGGGAAGAAGGTTTTGTAAATCTAAATTTAGCAACAAAAGACTTCAATCATTCTGCAAATCCTCTAACTTTCTGGGAATTTCACAACAAAACTCGCACCAAAACAATCAAAATTCATCCCACTTCTCTGTCTATTGAATACACAAAGTATAAAAATTCTCCAGAATTATTAAAAGACATAGAATTTGTCCCAACTTTCGTGAAAGACTTTAAAGTAAAAACTATTAACCGCTTGGGTCTTCGTTATGTTAATCAAATTAAGCTATTAAACAAGGATTTTCTTGATTGGAACACATACATCAATGACTCACTTCTAGGATCATTGGACTTTGCCAAAGAGCAAGAAAAGTCAATTTCTAGATCAATGGGGCAAATGGTATTCAAAAAAGAAGATACAAATATTAATTTTGGTTACGGTTTATGGAATTCTAATTTCCCAAATGAAATTAATGAAAAGATTTTTATCTTAGACTTTGACGAATATTCTAAGTTTCCACTTGATACAAATGAAATGAACTTAACCGAAGAAATAAAATCTTACAACAAAAGTATTGAGGAATTATTTGAAAGTGTAATCAAGGAGGATTTAAGAAAAATACTAAAAAAATAATATGAATACAAAAAAATACAATACATGCTCAAAAGAAGTGCAGTTTCTGGAGAAAAATACTCTGTATGATAAATCCAGGAACAAACAAGAGCAATCAAAAGAATATGGCTCCACTCCCAATTCCACTCAAATGAGAAAATATCCTACCAGAAAAATGACATTTAAAAAAATCAGTTATAAATAAAAGGGATGCTTAAAAGTAAAGTAAAAGGACGTTATCGAAAAGGCAGAAATGCCAGACTTTATCAAGGTGATATACTAAAAGACATAACTTTTGTTACTGGAAGGTCCGAAAAAGAAAAAGAAAAGGATGAATATTCTTTGCCTTTTTTTATTATCATGAACCAAGACTGTGACCTAAACAATGATTTTAATTACAGAAAAAAAACAGACTCTGAAGAGCAAGATAAATTTCTACTTTCAATATTGGTTTGTCCTGCTTTTAGCATCGAAGATTTTGCTTCAGGAAATCATTTGGGAGATTGGAAGATGAGAGTTATCTATAAAAAAGAAATTGAAAAGATTAAAAAAAATGACTCTGAAAAAAGATATCATTATTTAGAGAGTAACAATGAACTCTCTATTCCAGAGCTAGTTGTTGATTTTAAGTGCTTTTTTACAATACCAAGAGACCTAATATACTCGCATAAAAAACAAGGTTATGTTGCTAGCTTAAATGAATTATTTAGAGAAGAGTTATCTCAGCGTTTTGCTAATTATTTATCAAGAATAGGTCTTCCTTAATTAAACAATAAAGTTCCAACTTCGTCCCACACTCTCCGCCTTCGGTCCGCTGAAGCGAACCTTCGGCGTGACACAGTCCGCCTGTAAGTTTGCGAAAGCGACACTTGTCTATAGTAATTATATATACTATGTTTACAGCCTAAAATGTAAAAATGGTTATTACATTGGTTGCACGGACGATTTAAGAGAGAGAATGAAGAGACATAAAAAGGGCTATGTAACTGCCACCAAAGCTAGATTACCAATTAATCTAGACTTTTATGTTGCTTTTGGAAACAAAACCAAAGCTTTTAATTTTGAAAAATATCTGAAATTTGGCTCCGGTAGAGCTTTTATAAAAAAACACTTCTACTTAGTGAGAACTTGGCGCTACCCTGCGTCGCTTATGAGCGATGCGAGAGAATCCGCTGAAAATAAAACTCAATTGATTATCAAAGTTATAAACATCAATCTTACACCAACCCTAAGCACAGCCTAGTCTCTATTCTCCCTCAAACACCCCTTAAAATAAGGACAAGCGACATCTAAATATTTATAGAGGTATCTATAGTGACCTCTATAGATGTCACTATTTTTGTTAAAGATAATTTTTTGTTTTTTAAAAGATGATTTGTTAATTTGGAACTTTTAATGGTATCCTGTTACTAAAAGTGGATTTGAAAGTTTTAATTACCATTTCAGAAAGAGGTTTGTATTAGCCTCCTTTTTTATTTTTTATTTGTGGATTATAATTGAAAGTAATAGAAGACAAGAAAGGTAGGATAAGATTTTAAAATAAATACAAAATGAAATTAACTCCAAAAATTCAAAAAGCAATCGATAAATCTGCTAAACTTCATAACAAGCAGATGAGGAAAACAGGAAAACTTCCGTACATTGTTCATCCATATAGTGTGGGGGCAATTTTGTCTAACTATACTGATGATGAAGACGTTATTATTGCTGGTTTTATGCATGATGTCTTGGAAGATGTTGAAGGATATAATGTTAGTGACCTGAGAAGAGATTTTGGCAATAAAGTTACAAACATTGTTTTGTATGTAAGTGAAGACAAAAGACCTTCTGATACTGAAGAGATGGCAAGGAGAACCTGGAAGGCTAGGAAAATTAAGTATATAAATGCTCTTAAAAATACCACCAATCAAAATATTCTGATGGTTGCTTGCGCTGATAAGGTTCATAACTTACAAGCTTTTTCAGAAGTATATGAAGAAGAGGGCGAAGATATGTGGAAAACATTCAATGCTCCAAAACCGAAAGCAATAAGTACTATGTGGTTTCATAATGAATTACTTACTGTTTTTAAAAAGAATCTGAAAAACAGAATTGTTGAGGAGTACGAGGAAATAATTGCAATGGCTACTGATAGGTTTGGTGAATAGATTGATTTTAGTTGAATAAAATGAGAAAAAATAATTTAAAGACTGGGAGGCCGAGAGGTTTTTGGAAAAATTTCTGGGGTTTATTTGATAATTACTCTTTTTTAATAAAGAAGGGTTTTGTGCTAATTTTATTTATTGAATTCGTACATCTCTTGGATCCTTTGTTGTTGAAAATTATAGTTGATAAACTTACAAATTTTGATAATAGTGATATTTTGTGGATTGTTGGTGCTGTAGTCGGACTTTTTGTTTTCAGACGTTTTTCGAGTATTTTAAACTTTGTGAAAGACAAATTATTTTTTCGAATTATTACTTCTGCTGAACGTGAATTTATGGTAAATGCTCAAAGCAAAATGGTTTTGTTGTCTTTGGCTTATCATGAAAGAGAGGACACTGGAAATAAGATAATTAAAATTGATAAAGGGGTACAGAAAATCATTCAACTATTTGAAAGTATCTATTGGGAAGTAGCGCCAGTAGTGATTAAACTTGTTATTGTATGTGGAATTTTATTTTGGACTGATTTTAGATTGGGCTTTTCTTTTATTTTATTTGCTCCAGCGTTTATCTTGCTTTCAGTTAGGGTTAATCAAATTATCAGACCAATGCGTAAGAAAAGATATAAGCGTTATGAAGACGCAGCTGGTTTGATGACACAATCTATTATTAATATCAACACGGTTAAGTCATTTGTGCGTGAAAAATGGGAAGTTTCACAAGCTACGAAAATTAGAAATGAAATTAAGAAATTAGGATTATTTGAGTGGGGTAAGATTTTGCGTTCAGGATTATTGCGTTTATTGATAAGTGATTTAGGGAAGTCATCGATAATTCTGATTGGAGTTTTTTTGGTTTCCAGAGGAGAGATGACTACTGGAACTTTGATTTTTATTTTTATGATTTCAAATGAAGCTTACAATCATCTTTATAGACTTTCAAGGTTTTACGACCAAACAGAGGAAGGTGTTGTTGCTGTTGAGCGTTATCTAAAACTATTAAAGGAGGTTCCAGAAATAAAGAATAAGAAAAATGGTTTGAAACCAAAAAGTATTTTAGGAGAAATCGACTTTGAAGGTGTTGATTTTGCATATCAAGAGGCTAAGAATCAAGCACTAAGAAGTGTTTCTGCTAAAATTGTACCAGGGACCATAAACGCATTAGTGGGTCCGTCAGGAGGAGGGAAAACTACTTTTGCAAGAATGATCTATAGACATTATGATCCACAAAAAGGAGTTGTTAAAATTGACGGAGTTAACTTGCAAGATTTGGATTTATATCATTTCAGAAAGTTCATTTCCATAGTTCCACAAGAGGTTGAAATTTTTAGTACTGATATTAAAAGCAATATTTCTTACGCAAATCCTGATGCAAGTTTTGCTGAAATCAAGAAAGCTGCAAAAATTGCGAATGCAGAGGAATTTATTAGTAAATTATCTGAGGGCTATAAAACTAAAGTTGGGGAAAGAGGGATTAAGTTATCTGGTGGACAAAGACAACGAATTGGAATTGCCAGAGCAATCCTAGCAGATCCTAAAATTTTAATATTTGATGAAGCAACTAGTAGTCTTGATTCTCAGAGTGAAAAGTTAATTCAAGAGTCTATGGATAAAGTTAGTAAGGGTAGGACTGTGATAATTATAGCGCATAGACTGAGCACTATTAGAAAAGCTGACAAAATTATTGTTTTGGAAAATGGAAAAATAGTTGAAAAAGGTAGTCATAAAGAACTTTCTGCACAAAAAAGTGGAATCTATGCTAAATTACTAAAACTTCAGAAAATAGGAGATATAGAGTAATTTAGATTTATAATCCAATATAGAAAAATTACAAAGGCACCGCTGAGATCAGTTGATCTCAGCGGTGCTAATAGCGGTATCGGTGTCTGTTTGTTTCATCAGCGCAAATCAATCCTTTGTGGCGGTTTGGTGTCTGTGAAATAAGGGGCACCATTTTGCCATCCTATTTCTCGACCAGGGTTTTGTTGTTTCAATCTTCCAACAACCTTCTTTTTTCTACCTGTAGTGATTTGCTTTTCTGATCTAGCGACTCTTTCTGTGTTTTGCGACATGTTTCCTCCATCTGGTTTAGATTGAAAAAATTGTACTGCCAACTACTCTAATTTTATGCATAAAATTGATTTAAAATCAAATCGTAATAGATTTAATGGTTAATTATCGGAAAAGCTAGTTTGATATTTGAATGAAATCGGTGTATTATTGTATCACTGTTTGGTATTTAAATAATACAAAATACAAAATACACAATAATATGGTAAAAGGGGAAAGATAAAAATTCTTTTATTAGAAGGAGTTCATGAAAATGCTGTTAAATATTTTAATTCAAGAGGATATAAAAATATTGAATATCATAAAAAAGTTTTGAATGAAAAAGAACTTATTGAAAAAATTAAAGATGTTTATTTGATTGGAATTCGTTCAAGGACTCAGTTGACGGAAAGAGTGCTTAAGGCAGTAAAAAAATTAATTGCCGTTGGTAATTTTTGTATTGGAACAAATCAAGTTGATTTGACTGTGTCTAAGAAACTAGGAATTCCAGTTTTTAATGCACTATATTCGAATATTAGAAGTGTTGCGGAGTTAGTTATTGCGGAGTCTATTATGATGATGCGTGGTATTCCAGAAAAAAATAGCGCATCATAATGGTGGATGGTTGAAGAATTCTGAAAACTTCTTTGAAATAAGAGGAAAATCCATTGGAATAGTGTGATATGGACACATTGGATCACAGGTCTCAGTTTTGGCTGAGTCTGTGGGTATGAAAGTGTATTATTATGATGTTGAAAATAAATTCTCCATTGGTAATGCTCAAATGTGCGACTCCCTAACTGAACTTTTGGGAATTTCTGATATTGTAACATTGCATGTTCCAGGAACTGATATTACAAAGGAGACAATTGGAAAAGATGAAATTTCTGCTATGAAAAAAAGGTTCTTATTTGATAAATGTATCTCGTGGCAATGTTGTTGTGATTGATCAGCTCAAGAAGGCTTTGGAAAAAAAGAACATACTTGGTGCTGTAATTGATGTTTTTCTTCTTGAGCCAGCTTCGAAGGATAATGAATTTGTCTCTGAATTAAGGGGATTTTACAATGTACTGATGACACATCATATTGGTGGAAGTACTCAAGAAGCTCAGCAAAATATTTCAATTGAAGTAGCTGAAAAATTAGCAAAGTACAGTGACATAGGAACAACAGTGAGTACTGTTAATTTTTCTTAGGTTCAACTTCCTCCCAAGAGACAACGATGTAGATTTTTGCATATACATAAAAATGTTCTTGGTGTTATGGAAAATATAAACAAAGTTTTTTCAAATAATAAACTCAACGTAGCAAGTCAATATTTACAGACCGATTCAGATGTTGGTTATGTTGTGATGGGGGGGGTGATACAAAAGAAATATCCTTCTCACTTTTAAATGAATTAAATTCAATTCCAAATACGATTAGAGCCAGAAAATTACACTAATACAAGAATTGTAAATTATGATTACATTTAACGTTGGACAATCAAGAATCACCAAGGAATTAAAGAATGATATAAAAGAAGCTGTAGATGAAAATATTCTAGAGATTTTTCATCGTTCAGATGAATTTACAGAAATTTCAAAAACAGCTGTTTTGCGAATGAAAGAATTTCTTAATATTTCTCAAGAATACGGAATTATTTTTACATCTTCTGCTACAGAGTCAATGCAACTAGTTATTCAAAATTGTTGCAGAAAAACGATTTATTTCTGCTAGTAAAGATCTGAGTTTTTTTGTTAAAGATGTCAAAAATAGATCGGAAACAGTTTTTTGTCTAAAAGCAAAAAAGGAAATAATTAAAATGCTCCATGTAGAGTGTCGTAAGAAAGGTTATTTATTGGGAAAGGGCTATGGTGATTTGAAGTACGAAACAATTAGAATTTCTAATCTTCCATCAATTTCTGTTAACAGATTAGATGAACTTTTGGGTTGTATTGATAGTGTTTTGAGCTGATGATGTTGATAATTTTTTTTGTTTAGTGTATTTTACAAGTGATAAGCAAGCAAAAAGGCCTTATATATGGATGCAAAAGAAAAAATAAAAGAGAGTCTTCCGGTTGCAGAATTGGTAGGTGAATATGTAAAATTAGACAAGGCAGGTGTTAATTATAAAGCACTATGTCCTTTTCACAATGAAAAAACACCTTCTTTTATTGTAAATGTTGAACGAAACTTTTGGTATTGTTTTGGGTGTCAAAGAGGTGGTGATATCTTTTCTTTTTTGATGGAAATCGAAGGTTTGGAATTTCGTGAGGCCATGATTAGGCTGGCAGAGAAAACTAATGTTGAATTGCCCAAATTTCAGAGTAAGTCAAATATCGAATATCGAAGTAAAAAACAAAAAGCTGCTGAAATATTAGAGATATCAGCAAGTGTTTATACTAAATATCTAAAACATCCCCAAAACGGTAAATTAATTAGAGAATATCTCACTTCTCGGAAAATAGGAAATGAACTAATTTCTGATTTTAGGATTGGTTATGCGCCAAAAGATTGGCGTTGGATGATAAACTATCTAAGAAGCAAGGGATATTCTACTGTGGAAGTTGCAGAAGCTGGTTTGTCAGTATCAAATGCAGGAGGAGAGGATTATGATAGATTCCGTGACAGAGTTATGTTTCCAGTTATTAGTGAAGTAGGTTCTGTTGTCGGATATTCTGCTCGAGTGGCTCCAGGTGGTGATGAAAAGAATGCTAAATATATAAATACTCCGCAGTCTATTGTTTATGACAAGAGTAAAGTTTTGTATGGTCTTTATCAAAGCAAGAGAGCTATCAGGAAAGAGGACTCAGTTATTGTCGTAGAAGGAAACGTTGATGTGGTGGCGTCTCATTATGCTGGGGTCAAAAACGTAGTTGCTATTTCAGGAACGGCACTTTCAGTTGAGCAGGTTAGACTATTAAAGAGATATACGCAAAACATAAAACTGTGTCTTGATTCAGATGAAGCTGGGCAAAAAGCTACAGAAAGAAGCATACAGACTTGTTTGCAGGAATCTATGGAAGTGGAAGTTATTCTTTTGCCAGAAGGAATGAAGGATATCGGTGATTTGGTTATGGACAATGCTGCGGTTTGGACTGAGTTGTCGAAAAAAACTGTTCCTGTTATGCAATATTTCTTTAAGAATATCTTTGCAAAAAATGATGTCAATGATATTCGTGGTAAAAAGAATATAGCTAAAGAATTACTGAATATAATAAAAGATATAGCAGATCCAATTGAACAAAGTTATTGGTTGAAAAAATTATCTCTAAAAATAGACATAGAAGAAGAAGTATTGACTAATGTTTTGGAAAAGGTTAGTCTAAAAAAAGAAACTGTTGTTTCTGCGAAGAATGAGCAGTTGCAACAGGAAAATAAGGCTGTAAAAGAGCCTGAAAAATCAAGAAAAACCATCCTGGAAGAGAGGCTTCTGGGTCTGTTTGCTTTATTTCCTCATGAACTTTCCTTAGAGGCTGCAAATTTAAATCTTAGTTTATTGGACGAAAAAAACAGGTTGATATTTGAAAGTATTTTAAAGTGGGATATTGGAGAGGAGTTGAGTCAGGAAATAAACAAATTGATATTGTGTATTAAATATAGCCATGACAAAGTTCAGGGTTTTATTGAAAATGAAATTAATCCAAAGAGTGAATGGTTAAATGTTAGTATTAATTTAGAAATAGAGTCAATTGATAAGCAGCTAAATCTGATTAAGAGGGATATTCAAAAGGCAGAGGAACTGGAGGATGATGCTGGTGCTGAGATTCTGCAACAAGAGTGGGCAAAATTAGCTAAAAGAAAGCAGGAATTGAAAAGTTTCTAAAATGGGGATTTTGTGTTTAAGAATATGTTTAAAAAGAATATTTTTTATATTCTGTATTTACTTTTAACTTCCATAGTAGTATGACGAAAAGTGTCAAAGATGCTGGAAAAACAGCAAAAAAAACAAAGAAGGTTGTAAAGAGAGTTCCTAGATCAGCCAAGGAAAGAAAGGCAATGGAAGCTAAAAGGGCTCCTTTGAAAAAGTTACCTCAGAAGATGAAAAATGATAATAAAAACCTTAGTGAAGCCGATATCCTTATTGAGAGAGGTCGTCAAAGAGGTTTTATCACGGAAGATGAAATTTTGCACTCAATGGGAAGTGTGGAAGAAAATCTTGAAGAATTGGAGGTTATATATGATAAGCTCGAAGATCTTGGGATTAAACTAGTTACATCAGAGGATGTAATTAAATCTGAAATTGAGCGTGAGACTGAAGTTAATGCAAAAAACAAGAAAAAGAAAGCTGAGGCCAAGCAGCGACAAATGACTCAGAGTAACTCATCTGATTCAGTTCAGATGTATCTAAGAGAGATTGGTAGAGTTCATCTATTGAGCGCCGAAGAGGAAGTCTCTTTAGCAAAAAGAATTGAAAAGAACGATCAATCAGCCAAGAAGAGACTTACGGAAGCAAATCTAAGATTGGTTGTTTCAATAGCTAAAAAATACGTTGGGAGAAGTCATAATCTTTCCTTTCTGGATCTTATTCAAGAAGGAAATATAGGACTTTTTCGTGCTGTGGAAAAATTTGATTACAGAAGAGGATATAAATTTTCTACTTATGCAACTTGGTGGATTCGTCAAGCAATTACACGTGCAATCGCTGATCAGTCAAGAACTATTAGAATCCCAGTGCATATGGTTGAAACTATAAATAAATATATTCAAGTTGTGAGAAGATTGGTTCAAGAGCTTGGAAGAGAGCCTTTGCCGGAGGAAATTGCGACTGAAATGGATGTTGAAGTTGATAAGGTTCGACATATCATGAAGATATCTCAAGATACAGTTTCGCTGGAGTCTTCAGTTGGAGATGGTGACAACGAAAGTGTTCTCGGTGATTTTATTGAAGATACAGAGTCAATTATGCCGCACCATGAGGCCGCTAGAACTTTACTCAAGAATCATATAGGGGAGGTTTTAGAATATTTAACTCCAAGAGAGCAAAAGATTTTACAAATTCGTTTTGGTTTAGAGGATGGAGTGACTCATACACTAGAAGAAGTTGGCCAAGAATTTGGTGTGACTCGTGAAAGAATTCGTCAAATTGAAGCAAAATCATTGGAGAAAATTAGGGAACAGAAAGGAATTCAAAAACTACGTGACTATTAGGATTCATTTTTTAGAAAAAAATTGATAGCTTTTTATGTTTAGTTTCTCGAAATTTTTTAGTTTGGGGAGATTTTTTAGTTGTTATTTTTTTGGTAACATTTAGCTTTTAAAATACCTTAACCAAAGTTTGTTTTGGGTTGAAAAATAATTTTATTGTATTAGAAAAAAGTGTTGCTCAGAAAATAAAAAAATGTTACACTAGGCCTAAGTTAAAGATACCAATTTTTTGTATGGCATTTCAAAAAAAACACAAGGAAAACAAAAAGTTTTTCAACGGAGCATTTCGTTCCATTGTTGAGATTTTTGTTATTTTTTTTATATTGATTTTTGGAATATCTTTTACAGAAAATTTTTATAATCGATATCAAGAGAGTAATAGTGATTTAATGGAGCCAGGAGCTAGTTATGCAAGACCATCAACACTCAAAGCTGTTGTTTTGGGAGAAGAGACTGAAGCGAAAGACTTTGAAGAGCCAATCTTTAAGAGTGAAAATTATCAAATCAAACAGGTCACATTTGGCGGAGATGTAACAATTCCGCTTGATGATTCGCAAAATAGAAATTTAGAGATAGAGGATGTTTCGAGTGAACTTTTAACAACGAGAGATCAAGAGGATGTTAAGCTTGTTGTTTCTTGGAAAACAAACAAGCCAGCCACTTCAATTTTAGATTATGGGAAAGATTTAAATAATTCAAAAGAGACAATAAAAGAGGACAACTATGGGTTTACGCACAGTGCTGTACTATCAAGTTTAGACTATTCCTCGGCATATTCTTATCGAATAAAAATTGAGGATAGATGGGTTAATGAGATTGATTCTAAAGAATTTGCATTTTATACAGGTGCACCAAAAGTTTCTTTAGTAGACCTGTTATTCGGAGCATTTTCAGATGTATTTAGTTGGGCAATTAAGAAATAAGGGCTGATAAAGTATATATATAAACATTAAATGAAACAAATATGAAAAAATAACGACAGAGAAAATAAAGCCAAAATGCCATACACGTTTTATAACTTTCTGAAGTTTATACAAAAAATAGGAATAAGTGAAAATATTAAAAAATAAAAACAATCTATTCTCATTCATTACTTACTCAGCGTTTATCGTTGTGGTTGTTTTGTGTTCCTTATTTTCATTAAAGTCTCTTGCGATAGCCCAGACAAATGCAAATGTGGATGTCTCGGCATATCTTCTTAATGCAAATAATGAAGCTATTCCAAATGGTGAATATGAAATTCGGTTTGCACTTTACATGACAAATAGGGCGTTACCCGACTCTTATCCGTCAGAAACAGATACACGCGTTTGGGAAGAAACTCAAACAGTAGTGATTTATAATGGTCTTTTGAAAGCTTATCTGGGGGAAGAAAATCCATTGCCAGTTGGTCTTGATTTTGCTGGTACTCAATATTTTCTAGGTATCAGAGTCGGTAAGGACAGTGAAATGGTTCCAAGAAAGAGAATCGCATCAGTACCACTTGCTAGAAATTCAATTAGATCGCTTACTTCTAATAACGCAGTAACATTAAATGGAGCTGTAGCTGGAAATGCTGCAGGGAACATTGTTGCGCTTGGGTCAGATGGAAAAATTGATTCCAATCTATTTTCAGCTAACGAAACTGATATTAGTGGTTTAGTTGATGACAATGATGATCGTTTACATGATCAAAACACTGATACCGGAACAGATAGCAAGATATTCACACTAGGAGACGGTGCTGGAATCAGTGGAAACTTTGATTTTACGATTTCTGCGAGTACGGGACAGCCAACATTGAGATATAATACTACAACTACAACTTGGCAGTTATCAAACAATGGTTCTAGCTTTAGTGACATTAGCACGAGTAAAACTGCTTCAGGAAGCTTCTTGTCGCTATCTGGTGGAACAATGACTGGTGATGTCGTATTCTCACCAATGCAAACTTTTGATACTACATCTTTAAATGGTGTTGTGAATCTTGCGCATGGTGGAACTGGTTTAACGACTAGCGATTATATGAGCAGTAATTTGATCTATTATGATAGTGGTAATAGTCTTTCTTCCTTGCCAATTGGGTCTCATGGACAGGTTTTACAGTCTTTTAATGGAGCACTAACTTGGAGAGATGAGACAGCTGGAATGTCACATAATTTACTTTCTTTATCTCATCCTGATACAGTTTCAGCTTCTCCTTTGAGCGGTGATATAATTGTTGGGCAGTCATTTACAGGGGGAGTAATAAGATGGCAAAGATTCCCTATTGGAAATGCTGGGCAAATGTTAGCTACTTTAGATGGAATAAATCTTTCTTGGAATGATACAACTACCATTACGGAAGTTGGAACATTAACTTCTGGTATTTGGAATGCTGGACTAATTGATGATATTTATGTTTCAAATAATCTCACAATCAATGCTGGGAATATAACAAATTCAAATTTAACACTAAGTCAATCACTTTCACCAACGCCTCTTGCGGAAGGTTTGGTTCAGTGGGATACAGACAATGATAGACTTGTAATTGGAACTGGTGCTGGGCAAGCAATTTTTTATCCAGGTCCTGGTGCTGGAGGAATAGGTGGTGTAGGGAATGCAGGAGAAATAACTTATTGGCAAGATGCAACGACTCTTGCTGGAGAATCTAATTTATCTGTGATAAGAGGTGGAACGGGTAGAGGAGCTCTAGATTCTAATGGTGTGCTATATGGAAATGGAACCTCAGTAGTTGGAGTAACTGCAGCTGGAACGGAAGCCCAAGTTTTAACAGCTAATTCTTCAGGAATTCCAATTTTTGTTTCAGTGAGTGGAGATATAAATATTGCAGCGAATGGAGTAGCAACAATTCAATCAGATTCAGTTACTCTTGGAACCGATACGGTTGGTGGTTATATAAGATCACTGTCTAATGGGAATGGTTTAGTTGTCTCTAGTGGTGGACTTGAGAGTGTTGATGCCTCATATGATTTAGGCTCATTAACCTCTGACTGGAACCAAACAGGAGCTTTTGATATAGTACTTTCTGATGCTTCAAGTGAACTTAGGATAATGGAAGCCTCGGGTTCTACTTTCTATGGAACACTTGATGTGGGAGATTTAACAGCTGACAGAACTTATACTTTGCCAGATCAAAGTGGGACACTTGCTCTTTCTGGTGATATCCATAGTCCAGTCACTTTAGTAGGACAAAGTTATTTGTCATTAAGCGCCCAGGAAATAACTGCTGGGCAAATTGATCTTACTTCAAATGTTACTGGAACTTTACCAGTTACAAATGGTGGAATTGGAATAACATCGATAACTTCTAACGGAATCTTATATGGAAATGGTTCTGGCGCTGTTGGTGTAACATCTGCTGGAACCTCGGGGCAACTAGTAGTAGCAAATGCTTCTGGTGTACCAACATTTGTTTCAATGAGTGGAGATGTTTTATTGTCCGCTGCTGGTGTTGCTTCTTTGCAGTCTGATACTGTTACTGGTGTCGAGATTGTGGACAGTTCAATCGGAGAAGTTGAGTTAAACATTACAAATGTACCAACTGAAAATTATATTTTGAAATATGTAGGATCTGACCTTACATGGGTACCTGAATCTGGCGGAAGTGGTGCTTCTAAATGGACAGATATGGGGGTTTACACATATTTATCTCACACAGGAGACGATCTATTAGTCGGAGGTAGCGTGATTGATCAGGCCTCATTTTTCTTTAATAGTTCTGAGTCAACAATAGCCTTTGAGGGAGCTACAGGAGACGCATATGAAACTACTTTGGAAGTGGATGATCCAACAGCGGATAGAAGGATTGTTTTTCCGGACGAAAGTGGAACTGTTATATTGGACACTGATTCACAACTACATGATGCAGCAACACTAACAGGACAAAATTATCTTTCATTAACGAATCAACAAATAACTGCGAATCAAATTAATCTTACTTCGCATGTTATTGGTACACTACCAGTAGTAAATGGTGGTACTGGTGTAACAATTTTTGCTGCCAATAGATTTTTGATTGGAAATGGTTCTGGAGCAGTACAATCGTTGGCTGCTGGTACTAGTGGACAAGTTATGTTAACTAATGCTTCTGGTGTACCAACATTTATTTCAATGACAGGTGAAGTTACAATGGATAGTCTTGGAGTTACTACAATTCAAAGTGATTCAGTTGCTCTCGGAACAGATACAACAGGAAATTATGTACAAGCACTAACAAATGGAAATGGAATAGCTGGAGCAAATGGAGGAAGCGAATCAGCTAGTTTAACCTTAGCTCTAGGAAATCTTTCATCTGACTGGAATCAAGCAGGAGCTTTTGACATAGTGCTTTCAGATGCTTCAAGTGAACTTAGAATAATGGAAGAGGTTGGTGCAACTTTCTATGGAACTATAGATGTTGGAGATTTAACAGCTGATAGAGTTATTACCTTACCAAATCAAAGTGGAACAGTAGCATTAACTTCTGATCTTCATAGCGCAGTAACACTAACAGGTCAAAGCTACCTTTCACTTTCAAATCAACAAATTACTGCAAGTCAAATAGATTTAACTTCAAATGTAACAGGAACACTTCCAGTAACAAACGGAGGAATCGGAAGTGCAACATTAGCTTCTAATGGAATACTATATGGAAATGGAACTGGTGCTGTTGGTGTAACAATTGCAGGAACTTCATCACAACTAGTAGTGGCAAATGCTTCTGGTGTACCAACATTTGTTTCAATGAGCGGAGATGTAAACATCGCAGTTGATGGAACAACTACAATTCAAGCTAATGCAATTGGAACATCAGAAATTACAAACGATACAATATTGGAAGTAGATATCAATGCAACTAATG
>JGI24023J19991_10002097_pt1 | contig 14758 bp, 12 predicted proteins | sample Cruoilmetagenom1_FD_19991 | JGI IMG/M metagenome (IMG submission 19991) | reverse complement strand
CTCTTGGATTTCTACCTATCATTTTAAGCTCAAAACCCCATTTGGTACGATTTAAAACAACCCACATTATTAAGGCTATAATAACAGCAAATAATAAGCCGTAGTGTGCCCTTCCTGAAAATCTGGGAAGCCATGCTATTTGTGGAAATAACTTTGTTCCAGGAAAACCAAATCCATCAGGATCTCTCCATGGTCCATAATAAAGTCCCTGGGCTATCATAATAGCAACATAGTTAAGCATTAAGCTTACAAGGGTTTCATCCACATTTAAAGACACTTTTAAAACAGCAGGTATTCCTGCCCATAACGCACCGGCTATCATTCCTGCAATTATGGCTGTAGGAAGAACCATCCATCCTGGTAAAAAAGGAGACCAGAACAGAGCTACCCAGGTAGCAATAACACCACCAAAAACCAATTGCCCTTCGGCTCCGATATTCCAGAATCTCAACCTGAAAGCCAGCCCTACACCTATACCGGTAAGCATAAGTGGAATTGCCTTTACAAGAGTTTCAGTAAAATTCATCCAGGAGCCAAAAGCTCCGATAAACATACTTGCATATGTTAAAAAAGGATTGGTTTTAAATATTAATAAAAGTATTCCTATTAAAAATAATGATACAAAAAAAGAAAAAACAGGAACAAGTACAATAGCTTTTTTAGAAATTGTATTTCGCTTTTCAAAAATAATACGCATTAGACCTCCTCTCCCCTGGATTTTTCCAGAGAAACACCTGCCATCATAAGTCCTAAACTTTCAATGTCAGCAGTTTCGGCATCTACTATGCCCATTATTTTACCTTCCGACATGACTGCTATCTTGTCAGAAACAGAGATAAGTTCATCAAGATCTTCAGAAACAAGCAGTACTGCCCGACCGTCATCTCTTTCTGCAATAATATCTTTCCTAACACTTTCAGTAGCACCAACATCAAGACCTCTTGCCGGATATGCTGCAATCAGCAACCCCCTGCACGCCCCGATTTCTCTAGCCAGAATTGTTTTTTGAATATTTCCACCAGAAAGAAATTTTACATTTGTAAGTGGAGTGGGAGTAGAGATCATAAAAAGTTCTATCATCCCCTTTGCCATATCAAATATTCGTTTAGGATGCAGAATTCCATGTTTAGTCAGAGGAGCTTTTCTATATTCCTTCATTGCAAGATTACTGGCAACACTCATATCACCCACAACACCCATAGCAACTCTATCTGATGGAATATGGCTGACCCCTGCTCTAATTAAATCTATAGGAGCTTTATTAGTCATATCATTATCTTCTACCAAAATCTTTCCGGATGTAATTTTATNTAATCCTGTAATTACTTCTGTCAGTTCTCGTTGACCATTTCCAGCAACACCGGCAATACCAAGGATTTCACCTGCCCGAATTTTAAATGTTACTCCCTTTAATGCCTCTACACCCTTGGAATTCAATGCGGAAACCTTATCAAGTTCCAGAATTGTTTTCCCCGGATTACTTTTTTTCTTCTCTACCCTGAAAAGAATATCCCTTCCAACCATTAAATTTGCCAATTCTTTAGGGTTTGTATCCCTGGTTCTTGTAACACTTACAAGTTTTCCTTTCTGAAGAACCCTTACCCAGTCAGAAAACTCCATAACCTCATCCATTTTGTGGGTTATAAATATTGCAGATTTACCTTCAGAAGTCATTTTTTTTACAATAAGATTAAGTTCGTGGGATTCCTGAGGAGTTAACACTGCTGTTGGTTCATCCAAAATAAGAACCTTTGCTCCCCTATAGATTAATTTTAATATCTCGACTCTCTGCTGCTCACCCACACTCATTTGCCATATATAGGAATCAGGATCAACTTTTAAATTATAATGATTTGATATATCGCTTATCTTTTTCCTTACCTCTTTTAAGTCAAGGACAAATTTCTCATTATCAAGACCAAGAATAACATTCTCTGCAACGGTCATAGTACCGACAAGCTTAAAATTCTGGTGAACCATACCTATTCCAAGATGCATTGAATCTTTAGGAGAGTTAATCTCAATTTTTTTTCCATTTAAAATAATTTCACCTTTGTCAGGCCTTATTAGCCCTGACAGTATATTCATAAGAGTACTCTTCCCTGCTCCATTCTCTCCCAGTAAAGCAAGAACCTCACCTTGAAATAATTCCAGATCGACATTCTCATTGGCAAGAACACCTGGAAACTGCTTTGTAATACTTTTCATCTCCAGAATAGGGACTGCTTCTTTCTGTTCCATGGAAATCATCCTTCTACAAAAAAATAGCCCGGAAAATTCCGGGCTCAAATCTAAAACTAATAATTAGTTCCCGGTTTTGCCTATAACACCTTCAACAAGAAAGCCCATTCCAAGCATATCGCCATCAGCCATCTTTTCACCTGCAGGAACTACAACATTTCCATCCTGATCTTTAACTTCACCCCAGAATACATCCCAGGTTCCGTCAATCATCTTTTTCTCTTCTGCAGCTACAAGATCTTTTACATCCTGAGGTACAAGAGGACTAAAATCAGATAATTTTACAACACCATCTTTAAGACCACCCCAGTATGAATGAGAAGTCCATGTGCCGTTCATAGCGGCTTCAACTGTATCAGTATAGTAACTACCCCAATGCCATACAGGACTAACAAGAACAGAATCACCAACAAACGAACCCATATCTGAGTCATAACCAATACTTAACAAGCCTCTTTCCTGAGCAGCTTTCTGTGGTTCTGTTGTATCCTGATGCTGAGCAATAATATCTACACCTGAGTCAAGAAGTGCAACTGCAGCTTCTCTTTCTTTTACAGGATCATACCAGGTATTTGTCCAGACAACTTTTACAGTTGCTTCGGGATTTACTTTTTGTACACCAATAGTAAAGGCATTTATACCTCTAAGTACTTCAGGGATGGGAAACGCAGCAACATAACCAATTACATTTGTTTTTGTAGCATTTCCTGCAACAAGACCGGAAAGGTATCTTGCCTGGTACATTCTACCAAAGTAAGTAGCCATATTATCTGACATTTTATAGCCGGAACAATGTTCAAAATATATATCAGGGAATTCTGAGGCTATCTCTACCATTGGATCCATATAACCAAAAGATGTTGCAAAAATCATATCATAACCTTGCTGAGCATACTGCCTTATAATTCTTGCGGCATCAGGTCCCTCAGGTACATTTTCAATATAAGTTGTTTCAACTTTATCACCAAACTTAGCTTCAACAGCTTTTCGGCCTGATTCATGTTCATAAGTCCATCCAAGGTCTCCTGGAAGACTTAAAAATACGAATGCAACTTTGAAAGTATCATCTTCAGTTACTTCTGCTTCTTTATCTCCACCTGCAAACATCATTGCTGGTATTAATATCAGTAGAGCCAGTAGTACTAATAATCCTTTTTTCATTTCTCTCTCCTTTTGATTGTTAATGCAGATATCAGTGTACTACAAATCATAGATATGTCAAATTGTTTTTTCAGCATTTTCCCATTAAATAATATATTTATATCACAATAAACAACTAATTTTATGAGCTTTTACTAAATTTTTTACTTTCAATAAGTAAACGAAAGAGGATTGTGATAATAACGTAATAGATAAACTCAGTCTTTTAAAAAAAGCTGATTAAGATCAGGATCTATTCTATTAAATATGCTTTCTATTTTCAGCATTTTATTAAGTGATTCAGGTATTTCAATTGTTTTTCCTATCTCCGGTTCTACAACAGTTTCAAATTTACCGGGATGAGCAGTTGATACTACTATTCCAGGTTCACTTGAATACATAGTATGTCTTACCCATTCAGCTGCTGCCGTATGGGGACACATTATATAATTGTTTTTATCATAGGTTTTTCTAATTGTTTCTCTGATAAGATCATCAGAAACACTTACTGCTTCAAGATTCCCTGTAATTTGTTTACGGTCAGGAAATAAATTTCGTATCCGTTCCATATTACTTGGATCACCAACATCCATTGCATTTGCAATAGTTGCAATACCGGGTCTTGGTTTGTACTCTCCTGTTTCAATAAACTCAGGTATAGTTTTATTTGAATTAACAGCAAGTACAATTTTTTCTACTGGTGCTCCCAAAATCTGAGCCCAATAAGCCCCTACTGCATTACCAACATTACCACTGGGAACAATAATAACAGGCTTTTCCCCTGTTTTATCTTTAAAAAGAAGACTCGAATAATAAAAATAAACAATCTGGGGTAATAATCGACCTAAATTTATACTATTTGCAGATGAAAGATCCCAGGCCAAGGCAAGTTCTTCAGACTGAAAAGCCGTTTTAACCATTTTTTGACAATCATCAAAGTTACCCCTTACACAGTAGGAGGATATATTATTATCCCAGCAGGTAAGCTGCTTTTCCTGACGTTTTGAAACTCTTCCTTCCGGATAAAGAACTTTAACCTGTATTCCTTTTTTATTATGAAAGGCAGATGCTACGGCACTTCCAGTATCTCCTGATGTAGCTACAAGAATAGTCAGATCACGTTTTTTTCCATTTTGCAGCTTTTCCATAACAGTTGCCAGAAACCTGGCACCAAAATCTTTAAATGCAGCTGTAGGACCATGAAATAATTCAAGCACAGCTTGTGTATCATTCATCCAGTGCAAAGGAACATCAAATGAAAAAGCCCTTGCACATATATCAGGGATATCGTCGTACAAAGGATCACCTGAAAAGAAAGGCTGAATAATCTCTGCTGCAAATCCGGCATAATTATTTTTATATATTTCAGAAATTTGTATCTTCGGAAATTCTTTTGGAATATAAAGACCACCATCAGGTGCTAATCCGGTTCTAATTGCCACTGATGCACTTACTAAAGGACTATTGCCCCTTGTACTGATGAACTTCATAATTTTGCTCCCAAAAATGATGCAAGCCTTAATAAATCTGCAAAAACTCCACCAGCTGTTACATGAGGGCCGGCTCCTGGCCCCCTTACTACAAGTGGTTGTTCATTATATCTTTCTGTAGTAAATGCAACAATATTATCAGTACCGGATATACCTGCAAATGGATGATTTTTAGGATAGCTTTTAAGCAAGACCTCCCCTTTCCCATCTTCTCCAATTATACCCGTATATTTAATAACTTCATTCTTTGCAGCAGCTTCTTTATATAAATAATCAAGTTCTTCATCCATCATCTCCAGACGACTCATAAATTCATCCAGACTTACATCGATGAGGTCAGGAGGAACAAGGCTTCTTACAGGGATATCTTCAATTTCTATACTATGTCCTGCTTCTCTGGCTAATATTACAGTTTTCCTTACAATATCCATACCAGAAAGATCATCCCGGGGATCAGGTTCGGTAAATCCAAGCTCTCTGGCTTCTCTTACAAGTGTGCTAAATGGTTTTGTACCATCAAATCTCCAAAATAAATAAGCAAGGGTTCCTGAAAAAACACCCTCTATCTTCTTAATCTTATCACCAGTAAGTATCAAATCACGAAGAGTTCCTATTACAGGAAGACCTGCTCCAACAGTTGTTTCATATAAAAAGTGAACTCCTCTCTTCCTTGCTTCTTCCATAAGTTCCCTGTATTGCGGCATTGGCAATGTTCCGGCTTTTTTATTGGGCGTAATAATATGAATACCCTTTTTAACCCAATCAAGATAATTAGCCGGAATCCCTTCTGACGTTGTGCAATCAATTATTACACGGTGTGGGATATATTCTGAATTTATATGAGAAACAAAATCATCTATATTAGTACTTAAAGTAGATTTTTCAAGTAAATTTCGCCAGTCAGACATATCCAGAGTATTTTCATCCAGAATCATTTTCTGTGAACGGGAAATACCTCGTAAACGAAGATCTACACAAAATTTTTCTTTTAAATTTTCAGCTTCACCTGCAACCTGATCAAGAAAAGTACTACCAATAAGACCAGGACCAATTACACCAATACTTAATGTTTGATTGGATAGATAAAATCCGGAATGTACAGCTCTAAGAGCCTTTGTAGCCTCTTCAGATTTAATGACAGCACTTATATTTCTTTCTGATGATCCCTGTGCTATTGCTTGTACATTTATTCCAGCCTTCCCCAGTGCTCCAAAAAACTTAGCAGAAATTCCGGGTGTTCCAGACATCAAATCTCCTACAGCTCCAAGTATTGCACATCCATCCTCTGTTTCTATTGAATTGATTTTATAGTTTTGTAATTCAGGTTCAAATATTTTTCTGGCAATTGTTTTTGCTTCAATTGCCTGATCAGCAGAAACACCACAGCAAATTGAATGTTCACTGGAAGCCTGACTAATTGTAATTACGGATATCCCCTTTGTGTGAAGTGCAGAAAAAAGTCTGGAAGAAATTCCTGGAACTCCAACCATACCGGAACCTTCGATATTTAGTAAAGAAATATTATCAACAATAGAGAAACCTTTAATAAGATTATCATCTTTTTTATCCACAGAAGTATCAGAAATAATAGTCCCGTCAGATTCAGGATTATCAATATTTTTAATTCTTATAGGGATATGTTTATGTATAGCATAGGTAAAAGCAGCAGGATGAAGGGTTTTTGCCCCAAAATAAGCCAGTTCCGTAGCTTCGGCATAACTTAACCGTGGGATAGTTACTGCTTCAGGGACCTTCCTGGGATCTGCGCTCTTTACACCATCTGATTTACTCCAGAAAATAAGCTCTTCTGCAGTGAGTAAATTTGCATATACAGAAGCAGTAACCTCCATACCATGCCGACCTAATGAAACAGATCTCCCTTTCTTTGTTTTAGCCATTCCACCAGTAGCTATAAAAAAATCTGCATTTTTTTTGTCAGATAGAAGCTTACTCAATTTTAAAGAGGAAGAATCCATTTGAATTGTAGAACTATTATCTTCACCATCAACATCAAATACTTCTTTCGAATTAATACTTTCTGCCGCATAGCCGTCAGATTTTAATCTTTCGTTGAGCATTTTAGTTATCCAGACATTTCCCAAACCGCAAACATATTCTTTTGTAACATCTGAACACTCACCTACAAGCCATACAGATTTAAGAACTTCTTCTATATTCTGGAAACTCTGTCTTATATCAGATTCTACAGAATGGCGTCTTTCTGAAGGAATTAGCTGTTCAATAAGAGAAAGCTGTTCACTCTTTAATTTCTCCACACGGGACCATAACAGTTCCTTTCTGGATACAGACAGAACAATTAACTCTTCAAGACTCTTCTCCAAAGAAGAATTCTGAGAAACTATTATTACAAGCTTACGATCCTTATAAAGTTTTATAACCCTAAGAATTTTGTCAATACCGGATTTTGTTGAGTACAATTCCCTGTCAAATTTAAATACTGAAAATGCTTTTCTCATATCTATTCCTTGATAACTCTGTTTTAGTAATTATTAATATAAAAAAAACCTGAAATACGCTTTAGCATACTTCAGGTCTGAATGATTTTAATAAGATATGTTAAAAACTATATTTTAACAACCTTACCACTCCTCAGGCACCTGGTACATACCTTAACTGTCTTTGTAGTTCCGTTAATCATTGTCTTTACCTTTACGATATTGGGTTTAAAAACTCTTTTTGACTTAACACCAATATGTTGACCAGCACCACCCTTTTTTTTAGGGAGTCCCTTTCTTGGTACATTATGACCAGCTACAGTACCTTTTCCACAAATATCACATCTTCGAGCCATATTTTAATCCTCACTTGAGTAGTTCTCTACTAACAGTTTAGGCCAGAACATAGCAAATTTATTTATGTTTGTAAAGAGGGAAAGTGATTAAATTTACTTAATCAATAAAGACAGCGAAGCTCACCTGCACTTATACTATTTAACCGGTATGCTGCAGCTTCTACTTTTTTTGCATTATCTAAGAAATGGTTTGGATAGTTCAGTAAAAATTCGCTCATCTTATCAATATCATCAGGAAAAGCAACCAGATATTTTGGAATAATATAATCCTTATAATAAGATTCAATATCCTCTATTCGCTGCTGCATTAAATATGCCATAAATTCATTAACAACAAGGTAAGAATTTTCAATATCATACTGTTTCCAGGCTAAAAAATCATACCAAAACTGCTTCTCAGAATAATCTAGACCATCCCATATAGACTGAACCTCTGCAACAAATTCAAGGTCTGAAAAAAATATACCATGATAACCTTCATGAGTTATAAAAAGTCTTCGCAGTCTTGGGGAAGATTCCATGGAATACGATAAAATACCACCCGAAACCGGATCATAACCACTCTCAGTCTTTTTAATAATTCTATTAGAAATAAGAATTGATTTTAATTCAATCTCTTCCGGATTTAAAATAAAACTTTCCTCCTCAGCTTTTGTAAAAAAGGCCGCAAGATCTTTAGCTCTATAATCATGAGCATTCCACCCATGTAAACTGGAAAGAGTTTCGTTGGATTGAAGAGTACCGGAAAATCCGGATTTTTCTACAAAAAAAGTAAGCCTTTTAAGAAAAGACGATTGTAAGGAATAATCACGAAAGTCCATAACAAGTATATCCGGAAAAAGATTCCATGAGAACAATTCCCAGTCACTGCGACGCCATGCTTCCTTCTTATAATTTAACATTGTACCTATATCAGCATATACAGGGTTATAATTAATGGATGCCAACTTGGAAAATGGAGTAATATCAATACTTGTTATAGAAAAATCAGGGTCATTATTTTTTATAGTTAATCCAGTTGGGATAAATCCCAAAGATGTGGAATAAAAACTGACAACAGCCCCCTGATGCCTGGGATTAAGACCAAAACTTTTACTATTATTTTCAGAAAATATTACTAAATCCAGATCCATTTCTTCACTGCCGCTATAATCATAGGATAAAGATATTCGAACCTGATCAAATTGACTGGAAGCTCTACCGGATAATTCTTCAAAAAGATAAGTATTTGAATTTAAAATTTTAAAACCCTGGGGAATTACAGTAACTGAAGAATTATCAATAGTCCGAATAATAAAACCGGGAATGGTTTTCTCAATACCGACATCTATAATTTGAAAACTTTTATTCTCTTTGTCCGGATATACAGATTTTACTCTAAATCCACTTATCAAATCACCATCAAAAACTACTACCTGATATTGAAGTATGCCATCTGAACCAGGTAATAAAATTTCCAGGGTAATTTTGTTTTCAAAGGAAAGCTCAAGAGTTGTCTCAACTTCTGATTTATACCGGATATAAAATGAATCTGTATTTCCCTTAACAAGTAAGGGATTTTCTAATTTATACATAGGTGTTGAATATAAATTATCCAGAAAAATTAATTTGCCCTCATCAACTGCTTTAACACCAGGATTTTCAATCAGAGATATTTCAACACCATAACCAGTAAAGGAAAAAGAACCGGAATTACTCAAACAGGACAAACTAATCAGTATTAAATAATTTATAAATAATAGTTTTAATATAAGTAGATAAGGCTTTTTGTAAGTAATTTTGCAACCTCTCTTTTTCGTGATGGTGGGAATTCTGCATCTTCTCTTATAAGAGAATCAAATCTGCCTGCAAAATTTTCGGGTAATATATCCAATTCCATAATTTGGTCAGCAAGTCGTCTCCGGGAAGGTTCAAATTTTCTATTTATAACAAACATAAAACTGCAAAGATATTTAATATATCCGGAAAGGGAGACAATATAAAATAAGTTATCTGAATTTAACGCAGCAGAACTAAGGTCAACAAGATAATGTTCCATTGATTTCAGGGACGATTCTCTCAATGCACCCCAAAATGATTCTGGAAGATTGGATATTATTTGTCTTACGGTCTTAATCCAATTACTTTTTTGATACATTATGCTGCCTGTCTGAAGCCTGTAGAACATATATGTACCATTATCATGAAAGACCCATAAATTCCCTTCATTATCATTAATAATAGTATCAATCCTGTCCTTATCTTTATATTCAATTCTTACAGGTAAATCTTCTATAAAAAACCGGTCTTTAACATTTACATGAGAAGTTTCAAAAGCACCTGCTTCCTCAAAAAGTTTTCGTCTTTCAGAAATGTCAGGAAAGGAACCTTTACAATAAACATCTAAACTAATAAAAAAATAAGGGTTTACTATATCAGTTTCTGCAGATTCATTTAAAAGTATACTATCCACTCCCGGAATAGTCTTTAAAATATCCACAAGTGTAGTAGAAATACGCTCTACTTTTCTTTTCATACCTAAAAGCTCCTAAAGAAAGACTATCATGTAGGAAGATAAACTTCAATAAAAGGCACTATAATTGAACACATTAATTACTTTCCATNTTAAAAAGCTCTTTATAAAAATTGTGATTAATGACATCTTCAATTAATGGAACACTTTTTAATTTCAATTATCCCATCAGAGGACATAGCTATAAGAATAAGAGAACTAAGAACTCATATTTTTAAAGGATTTGGCCTGGTATCTGCCAGATGTCTGCCGGAAATATTACCGGTGGCTTTTATAAAAGAGATTATAAGTAAAGAAAAATTCCAGGAACTGGCCCAGTCTTCTGAGCTAACCAGCAAAAATTTTATAACAACAGAAACAAATGATATTTTTTTACAAATAAATAATTCAGATTTTATAAATAATATTCGAAAAATAATTACCAGTTATAGTTTAGAAGGAATAATTACCATTGAGTCAGGGATTTATCTGGGATCAGCAGAAAAAAAATCAGATATTAAGGAAATTATTTCATTTATACAGAGGAAAGAAGGAAATTATCTTACATGGAAAAAAAATAGCCTGGAACTTATTAAAATTGAGACCTTTAACGAAATATGGTGGGAAAATGTCCGATGGGAAACTATCTGGAATCAAAAAATAAAGTTGCTATAAACTACTTTTTATGAATAACCGTTTTATTTCGACCAGAAGTTTTTGCCTCATACATTGCTTTATCTGCAGCATCATTAAGCTCAGAAGGTGTTTCACATTCTGAAAAAGATGCAATCCCGCACGAAAATGTAATAAAAAACTCATCGTCATCAGATTTATGCTTTACCAGGGCAAAGTTTTTTCGTACTTCCTCCATTACTAGAAAAGCATTTTCAGAATCTGTATTAATAAGTATCACGCCAAATTCTTCACCACCATAACGGCCAATAATATCTGTTCTCCTTAAGCGGTCCTGAAGCATACGGGAAAGACTTTTAAGAACATGATCACCGGCAAGATGTCCGTAAGTATCATTTACATTTTTAAAATGGTCGGCATCTATCATTGCATAACACAAATTACCACCACTTCTTTTTACTCTCATCATTTCAATAGAAATTCTTTCTTTTAAATTTGCATGATTTAATAACCCGGTAAGGGAGTCTCTTTCCATTAGAAAACGCAGATTTCTGCTTCTTGCAGCTTTTGCATTTATTCTAATTATCAGTTTATCTGGCCGGATTGGTTTAGTTAGAAAATCATCTGCTCCTGATTTTAATGCTTCAAGCTGCTTGTCCTCTGAGTGCTCCGCAGAGAGAAAAATAATTGGGATAGTTAGAAACGACTCATGCTGACGAATTATAGAGGCCAGTTCAATACCACCACATGAAGGCATGTACATATCCATAATAATTATTTCAGGCTTAGACTCAACGAGGACCTCTATTACTCTTTGTGGATCTGAAGCAACCGAAGTTATCATACCTGCCTGCTGTAAAACTAAAGCATAGTAGGCTATCTGTTCAGGATCATCATCAATTAATAAAACATGATAGGGAGGATGATTCATTTTTGATGTAAGCTTGTCAATTTTATCTACAAGTATACCCGTATCAAGAGGTAATATAAAAAAAGCATCCCCTCCTGATTTAACTGTTTTAAGGCGTAAAGTAAAATCATCACGATCTGCTATATATATATATGAAAGATAATTGGAATAAAACTTTTTTATCTTTTTAAGCTTCAGACCTGCAGAAGCATCCTTCTCTATAAATGAAGAATTTATAAGCACTAATCTACAGGAATCCAACTTTAAAAAATTTTCCAACTCAGATATACTATATAAAGATTTTATCTGAAATCCAAATATCCCCATTTGATCAGAAATTTCCGAAACAATTGAATCTGCTTTTTCTGATAAATACACCAAAATATTGTGTTCATACCGATTTGCACCAGAATCAATATTATAATCATTAAGACTTGAAGATGCTATCTCCGGTAAAACCTCAAGCTCTTCCAGTTCACCAACAAGCTCTTTAGGTTTACAAATATTTTCAATATCAGATATTATGTAATCGAAATCGACCCAATTAAAAGAATCGGAACCAATACCTCCCTCTAAAAAGGTGTCAACATATACTTCTAATTCCTTTGACTTAGCTGATAAATCATCAAGTCCAAATGTTGCTCCGGAACCAGCTAATTTATGAAGCGAATTTTTTAAAATTGAAAAAAATTCATTACTGCATTTAGTTTTGGTGTTATTTATATCTCTGGATAATTCATCAAAACGAGAGGGCAACTGTTTTATATAATCATCTGTCATAGCAGCAAGCTTTACTTTTATACCTTCTGATAGATTACTCAATCCATCCTCCGTTTTTTAATATATTAATAATAAAGTGATTTATATTCCAATGTCAAGGAGTATTTTTTCCCTAAGATTGAAGATTTTACTAAATTATAGTACATTATATATCTATGAAAAAGAATATGAACCTTACACCAAGTATGGAAGATTATCTGGAATCCATTCTAAAAATGGAGATCATTAATAATAATCCAAAAATTAAAGATATTGCAAAAGATTTAAATGTTCAAATGCCCTCAGTTATAGGAGCTTTAAAAATCCTTAGAGCTAAGGAGCTTGTCATATATGAAAAAAAATCTAATATAAAATTAACTAAAAAGGGAAAATTAATTGCAATAACTGTAAAAGACAGACATGAAGCAATTGCCCTGTTTCTTCATAAAATCTTTTTATTTTCAGAAAAAGAATCACAGGAAACCGCATGTCAGATAGAACATGTAATAAAACCTGAAACAGCAAAACTGTTTAGCAATTTAACAAGCTATTTAGAAGCCGATATCATTGAAAAACAAATGACATGGGAAAAATGGGAAGAAATAATTAATTCAGATTAAGTTGAATAATTACATATACTTCTTATTATGCATTCTTCACATAGCGGATTTCTGGAAGTACATATTCTTCTGCCATGAATATTAATAATCATTGAAAAATCAGTTTGAATAGCTTCTTCGGTAATTAATAGAAGATCACTTTCAATTACATCCGGATTGGAAGAATCTGTAAAACCAATTCTTTTTGTAACCCTGGAAAAATGCGTATCTACTATAATTGCAGGTTTGTTATAACAATGAGCCCGTATAACATTGGCACTTTTCCTTCCAACTCCTGGAAGTGTCAAAAGTTCCTCCATATTTTGAGGTACTTCAGAATTAAAATCTGTTACAAGTTTTTTTGCAGCACCAGTAATATTCCGGGTTTTTACCTTATAAAAGCCTGTGGATCGTATAATTCTCTCTACATCAGTTAATTCTGCAACCATTAAAGATCCAGGATCCGGATATTTACCAAATAAAACAGGAGTAACTTTATTTACCTGAGCATCTGTTGTCTGAGCAGAAAGAACAACTGCAACCATTAATTGAAATGGTGTTTTATAATCCAAAAAAGTAAGTGAATTGGGATATAGTTTTTGAAGGAGTTTATAGACTTCTTTTACATGATGTGCCTTATCCATTTAAATATACTATCAGATTATACTAATAGAGACTACATAATCTAAAATTCCCTTCTATAGACTTTAGCTTTGTGTTTTAATTTTACGATTNCATGGCGATTTGCACATATTTTCATTCTAATCAATATAAGATAATAGAGTTAACAGAGCAATTAGATAAAGAAAAATGATAAATAGCATTACAGTGCAAATAGCTGCCTCAAGTACTTGACCTTGAATTGCTTTAACGGATATATTAGCTCTCATCGACGGGATGTGGCCCAGTGGCTAGGGCACCTGGTTTGGGACCAGGGGATCGGAGGTTCGAATCCTCTCATCCCGATAACGAGTCGTACTTTATGTACGATCTCGAGATCGTAACGGATAAACATAAATTTCGGAAAACGATCTCGATTTACTTGCGTCCATAGCTCAGCTGGATAGAGCAACGCCCTTCTAAGGCGTAGGTCAGAGGTTCGAATCCTCTTGGACGTAGAATCCTTTCTGTCAAGCTAAAAACTTCCTAAGAATAAAACATAATCTCTAATGCTTTAATAAATTATATAGTTTTTCCAATATTCGTGCGATATATAATTAGGCGGGGAAAAGTAATTATTGTGGTATATAAACTAAAAATATCTAAAAATGAAAATCTTGTTCTTGTAACAGCAAGGGGCAGCTATTCCCTTAAAGATATTAAGAGTCTTATTCATCTAATTGTTGAGGAACCCCATTACAAAACAAATTTTAATATTATTATTGATATAACAGGAATTGTTTATACACCTATAATAAGTGAAATAAAAGTAATTTCGGACTTTCTTGTATCTTTAAAACATTATTTCAAAGGAATAACCGCTATAGTTGCAGAAGGTGAATTAATTTACAGCATGTTCAAATTATCAACCCAACTTATAAATAAACAGGGATTAAAAAGTAATATATTCAGCACTATAGAAGAAGCTCTGGATTGGATCAAAAATCAGAATTCATAAAAAATACTATATGAAGATAAATTTATATATCACCCCCTATATAGAAGGAGAAGAAGAAAAAATTA
>JGI24023J19991_10002096_pt1 | contig 14759 bp, 11 predicted proteins | sample Cruoilmetagenom1_FD_19991 | JGI IMG/M metagenome (IMG submission 19991) | reverse complement strand
CATTGGCCGCCCATGCCTCGACCACCGCCGCCGCCCATGCCTCGACCACCGCCGCCCCCCATGCCTCGACCGCCGCCGCCGCCCATGCCTCGACCGCCGCCGCTCATTCCCGGCTGTTGAAAACCGCCGCCGGACGGGATCGGTCCGACCCCGAATTTTTCAGGAACATTTTCGCTGTCCGAGGGGGTGAGTCCGCCGATTTTAAACTGCTCGACAGCGTCTTTGACCGTCCCGTGCTGACCGATAATCACCTTGATCGTGCTCGTGGCGAAGACCTGCATGGCTTTGGGGCCACAGTTACCGGTGATGACGGCCTCCACGCCCTTGGATGCAACCAGGCTGGCCGATTGGATGCCGGCACTGCTCTGCAGTTCGGCGTTGTTGTTTTCGATCACTTCGTAGCTCATATCATCCGTTTCAAGGATGATGAAGTATCGGCATCGGCCGAAGCGCTCATCAATAGATGATTCCAGATTTTTACCGGTAGCACTGATTGCAATTTTCATTTTCAACCTCCATGTTTCTTCATTAATCCGGCGGATCATCGACAGCCGTCATCCATCAACTTCAGGTGGCACAAGATATCTGTGATGCAATTTCCCCAAAAACCCGGGTTGCCGGGGCGTCGGCATACTGCTCCTGGTAAGAGATGCCGGCATCCCCGCATTTGACGATATTGGGATCGAAGGGAATCCGTCCCAGCAGTTTGAGCCCGGCCAGCAGCGCCGTCCGTTCACCACCTCCGGAACCGAAGAGATCGACAGCTTCTCCGCAGTGGGGGCAGATGTAACTGCTCATATTCTCCACCAGGCCGAGGATTTCAATTTTGACGGTCTTGCAGAAATTGATCGATTTTCTCACATCCGCCAGAGCAACTTCCTGGGGCGTGGTTACGATGATGGCCCGGGCGTCCGGGATCAGCTGGGCGACGGTAAGGGGTTCATCACCGGTTCCCGGGGGAGAATCGATGATCAGGTAGTCCAGATTCCCCCATTCCACGTCACCGACAAACTGGCGGATGGCACCATGCTTCATCGGCCCGCGCCAGATGACGGCATCATCCTTGTTGGTCATGAGCGATTCGATGGAAACCGCCGTCAGCCTGTCGGAAAACCGCATGGGATCCAGTTTCTTGTTCGCGTTGGCAGCCATCATGCCGGTCAGTCCCAGCATTCTGGGGATGTCGGGACCGTGAATATCCACATCCATCAATCCGACGTCGAACCCCTTTTCAGCCATGGAGATGGCCAGGTTGACGGAGACACTGGATTTGCCGACACCGCCTTTTCCACTCATGACAATGATTTTGTTTTTAATTTTGGAAAGGGACTGCTTGGCCTGCTCGTCGGGGTTCGGCTCCGGCGGTTGCTCCTTTATGCCGACACCATTGGGTGCGTTTTTCATTGGATTACCTCGATGTTGTGTATAATTATTTATTTCCAGGACCCTTGGGATCGTGGACTTGTTTTCGTCCCCAATCTTTAGCCGGTCACCGTTCATTACCCGTCGGGCCCAAAATTTGACTCAGGTGTTCCATCAGTCGTTCCCCATCGGCCCGGTCCGGACTGGGGGGAAGCTGCATCAAAATACCCAGCCCTTCGCTGGCCCTATGGTACGCCTCTTTGGAAAGTGAGCTGGCGACCGCGCTATTGACCATGGGGTTGACGGCGACGAGGCGTTCAACGAATTCCAACCCCGTCATGTCGCCAAGACTTTCGTCCGCCACGATTAGATCAACAGTTTGTGTTACGATCGCCTTCAGCGCCTGATCGCCGGATGCGGCCCAAAGGATGGTGCCGCCCTGCTTTTCAATACCCGCCGACAAGTCGGCAAAGTTGGCTTGGTTCGGGGTGACGAATAATAGTCGGGTCAATGCTTGCTCCTTTATCGATTTAAATGAAATTTGCGTTCAGCGAGCCGGTTTTCCGGTTTTGGGGATGCAGCCGTGACATCCGGGCATCACAAAGGTGGGTTCAAGCGAATTTCCCTTTGCGTATACCTCGAGTACGCGCTCCACTTCTCCGGCAATGAAGGGGATCAACGTAATGCCGCCCGCACTGATCACATTGGCCGGAACCTGAGATACCGCCCCACAGATGAGAACCGGTACATCGAGTTTTGCCAGGCTTTTTGCCAAACTGGACGGCAGTTCGGAGTCGAAAAGAACATAGGACCGGTCCGTGATTCGGGCATTTTCAATCTCCGCGATCAACAATCGTCGCGATGCATCAAATACCGGTGATATGCGATCTTCCCAGACGGTGACGGCAACTTTCATCGTGTCCCCCAATTTTTATCAATCACCGTTACAAAGCCTGTGCCAGTGTGGGTGTCGGATGAAAATTTAATAGAACCTTTACATTCTAATCGTTTAGGATTCTTATTGGAGCAGATGGATCGGGTGCCCCGCAGATAGGGTCGCATCCATGCAATTCCATGCACGCATCTCCCTGCAACCTTGCGATGCTGCTGAGGTTGGGAAAAAGCGGTTTCGAGGATATCGTACAATCACAGGTTGTCGGCGCTGTTCAGCCCGCCCTTGGTGGGCACGAACAGGTGATCCACCAGTTTGGATCATATTCGGAAACCAGGTCGGTTTCATCCGGTCAGGGCGGCCTGATCCCCAAAGGGTGAAAGGTGCTTAGGGCTCGCGCAAAAATAACTTCACATTTTCGCATCTCAGCTTCAGCCCATCTTTGGCTGATACCTCACTCTCAAAATCCTCGAAATAGCACGCTATTCCTGTAGTTTTGCTCTCTCGGATCAGCCAAACCTGGACCAAATATGAGCGCCAATTCTGCGAAGTTATTTTTGCGCGAACCCTTAGGATCGTGAACTCTATTTCGTCCCCAATCCTTAGTCGAAAGCCATGTCTGTTTTCCACACCTCCCAGACCTTGCCGACCAAGTCCGGTCCCGGTTTAAGCGTCAGCTTCCCCGGCCGCCATCCTGACGGTGTGGCTTCCGCGCCCTTGGTCTCCCGGACTCGTTGGAAGGCTTGAACCTGCCTCAGGGTTTCCTGCACATTGCGCCCCACCGGCGGCGTCAGGACTTCATAGCCCTGGACCACACCGTCCGGATCGATAATGAAGCGGCCCCGGTTCTCCACGCCCGCATTCTCATTAAACACCCCGTACAGCCGACCCACCTTGCCACCGGCATCGGACAGCATGGGAAAGGGCACACCGCCTGTAACCATCTTGGCCAGTTCGTGATCATCCCACATTTTGTGAACAAACATGCTGTCGATGCTCATGGAGAGCAATTCCACGCCCAGCTGCCGGAACTCGGCATATTTTTCGGCGACCGCCGAAATTTCGGTCGCTCATACGAATGTGAAATCGCCCGGATAAAAACAGAGCAGGACCCACTTGCCCAGGTAGTCGGACAGCTTAAGGTTAATAAATTTTCCCTGCCGGTATCCCGGTGCCACAAAGTCCGGTGCTTTTTCTCCCACATGAATCATTGTCGTCTCCTCCTTTTTCGGTGCGATTGTCTCACTGGTGGTCTCCGCTACCGGTTCTCCAACCGGTCCTCCGGTTGGTCGGGCACACCCGACATCAATCTCTTCTGCCATACATGCCTCCTTTCGTCAGTTGTTAAAGGGTTCAGACGAGGACCCCATCCGTTTAATCCGGAAGAGGGATTCTCTACGGAAAACGATTTTCCGATGTGTGACAAACCCCTGCGCTGAATCTGTTTACCGACGGAACCGCGACGATGATACGTCCGCCGGTGGTTCGTATCTCTTGTGGAAATATATACTTTTTATAAGAATCCGGAGCCATCTCTGTGGGTTTTATTATTTCCAAGACCCTTATACGCTTCTTTTCACCTTTCTTGCCAGATCATCAAAAAGGCTGTAGAGCACGGGCATCAATAACAGGGTAAGAAAAGTCGATGCAGTCAACCCCCCTATTACCGTTATTCCGATAGGAGAAAACAGTTCCGCCCCTTCACCCTTGGAAAGAGCCATGGGGATACACGCAAAAATGGTAGTCATGGCCGTCATCAGAATTGGACGGAGACGGATCGTCCCTCCGGTTATAATTGCCCGGTCTCTTTCCATCCCCCTTTCCCGTTGCTGATTAATACAATCGACCAGAAGGATTCCGTTTTTTGTGACAATTCCTATTACCGTGAGCAGGCCGATAAAGGAAGTAAGGGAAAGGGTGGCGCCGCTTATCAGCAAAGAAAAAACAACTCCGATAAATGCGAGAGGTATGGTAAACATAATGATAAGGGGGTGGAGAAAGGACTCGAACTGGGCGGCCATCAACATGTATATGAGGAGCACAATAAGCATTAGCGCCCACACTGCCGCAACCTGCATCTCCGCCATATGTGCGTAGGAACCGCCGTATGTTATGGAATATCCTTCCGGCAATTGAAATTTATCCAACACCTGTTTCAGCTCGTTCGCTACGCTTCCCAGATCGCGTCCAAAGACATTGGCGCTCACAATCCCCACCCTTTGTTGAGCCTCCCTGTCTATCCTCGCAGGACCTTTTCCCTCCCTGATTTTTGCGATATCGTTCAAACGGACCTGAAAGCCGAGAGGAGAAGAGATAATCACATCTTTCAAGTCTTCAAAGCTCTTTTTATAGGGCTCCTGGAATCTTATTCTGATATTGTATTCGTCCCCGGCTTCCCTGTATTTGGAATCTGTTTTTCTGCCCAGAAAGGCCGATTCCACCCCGGAGGCGATATTCCTTACCGTAATACCCATTTGGGATGCCTTTTCCCTATCTATTACTATCTGAAATTCAGGCCTTCCGATCTTAAGGCTGTTATCCACATCGCAGATCCCCTCTATTCCTTTCATTTTCTTCTCTACAGTGTTGGTAAGAGCGTTCAGCACCTTCAGGCTGTTTCCGGATATCTTTACTTCAATTGCCCTTTCTCCTCCTCCGGCAAACCAGTCCATGGTGTCCATGAAATATACTATTGCCCCATCAAGTTCGGGTATATAGGGCCGCAAGGTCTCAAGAAATTCAGCCCCGCTTTTTTTTCTCTTTTCCTTTGGCGCCAGGTTAAAAAATATCTCGGATTCATTTACACCCGCAGGACCGACGCCAAAGACCATGTCTATCCTGCTGGCTTCAGAAATTCCGGTAAGGGAAACAATGGATTCAAATTCAGGTTGTTCCATCACGGCTTTTTCAATCTTGTCAACAAATTTGCCGGTTTCATCAAGAGACGTCCCCGGCGGAAGTTTGACGACTACGGTATAAGCCTCTTCATCTAATTTACTAATGAATTCGGTTCCCACGAATTTCATCATGTAGAGACTAACCGCAAAAACGAGCGCGGCCGCAACAACGGTTATCGAACGATGATGCAGTGTCCACCTGATAGACCGGTCGTAGGCAGTTTTTATTCCGGAGAAGATTTCCCCCTTGGCCTTATTCCGGGTCCTCCTGAAAATCCTCGAGGCTATCATTGGAATCAGGGTCAGAGCCGCCAAAAGAGAAGCCAGCAAAGAGAAGGTGACGGTCAGCCCCAAAGGCCGCACGATAATCCCGAAGATACCGGCTGCGAGGGCCATGGGCAAGAACACGACAATGGTGGTAAGGGTTGAGGAGGTAATCGCCATCCCTACTTCCGAGGTCCCCTTAAGGGCCGCATCTTTACCTGACGCGTCCTCCTGCATGTGTCTATAGATATTTTCAATCACGACAATGGCATCATCAACAATCATGCCTACGGCCAGAGCCACCCCCGATAGTGTCATCATATTGATGGTATGTCCCATAAAATAGAGGGGAATAAAGGCGGCAATGATTGAAAAAGGGATGGTCACCGCAAGAGAGAGGGTGGCACGGAAGTTCCAAAGGAACAGAAATATCACTCCGACGGCGAACAAGCCCCCCCATGCGATACTCTCCTTCAACTGTGATATGGAGGCCCTGATCAGGCTGGAGGTATCATAGCTTCTCAATATCTTTATATCGGGAGGAAGGCTTTTCTCTATCCCGTCAAGCTCCCGGTTCACCGCGTCCACGACTCTAATGGAATTTTCGCCCGGTTCCTTATTAACCAGGATCAATACGGAAGAGACTCCGTTGGTTTTTCCCCTGCTTCTTATCTCCTCATGGGTATCCTGGATCTCGGCTACGTCCCTTACATAAACAGGGATACCATTTTCAACCGACAGGATAGTATCTGCGATTTCCGTAAGGTTTTGATATTTTCCCATGGTGCGGATTACCAGCTCGTTGCCTCCACGGGTGATATGGCCTCCAGGGATATCAACATTCTGTGAGCCGACCATCTCCACCACCTGTTGAAGCGATAAGTTGTGCGCGGACAGCCTCTCCCGATCAACGGCTACCACTATTTCCCGTTCATACCCTCCCACTATGCTCACAGAGGCTACGCCGGGCAGAGACTCCAGTCTCTTTTCCACCGTGTCTTCCATGAGCTTCTTCATGTTCGTTAAGTTCCGTCCGCTCATGGTCAAAGCACCATAATAAACTACCGGCATCATATCCATGTCAAACTTGAGCACCAGGGGACGATCAACGTCATTGGGAAGGAAATCAAGGGCCAGCTCAACCCTGTTTCTCACGTCCTGGGCCGCTATATCAAGATCTGTCCCCCATTCAAATTCCAACATCATAACCGACAAGCCCTCCAGGGAAGCGGCCTTCAATTTGATAAGCTTGTCTACCACCGCCACCTGTTCTTCTATATGTTCGGTTATCAAAGTTTCGATCTCTTCCGAGGCTACTCCAGGGTATTCGGTAATTATCGCCACTACCGGGAAATCCATTTCAGGAAACATGTCAACACCGACCCGGAAAAAACATGTCAGGGCAACTACAACGACAATTAACAAGAGCATAATCGTAGTCACCGGCCGGTTGATTGAAAACTCGGGCAATTTCATTGGATAACCTCTACAGAGACCCCATCGGTTAAGGCGTAAAGGCCTTCTATGACTATCGACTCCGTCCCGTTCAGGCCTTCAATCACCTCTACCCAATCGCCGTCGCTAATACCCAGTTGAACGATTTGAGCCCTGGCCTTGCCTGCTTCTATTTTAAAGACAGTATGCTTTTCATTTTTTACTAAAAGGGACTCTTTAGGCACCTGCAATACCCCTTTTTTCTCTTGCTCAACTATCTTTAATCGGCAAAACATCCCTCCCCTAAGTTTAAAATCGGGATTGAGAATTTCTATCTCTATGAGGAAGGTCCTGTTAATCGGATCTATTTTTGGATTTATCACAGTAATTTTTTCTGAAAAGATCTTCCCGGGATAGGAATCGACCTTAAGTTCAACATCTTTACCTACCTGAAAGAATACCAGTTTGGTCTCGGAAATATGGCACTCGAGCTTTATTTTGCTGATATCTACAATATGAAGCACATACCAGAGATAGGTCACCCAATTGGACACCTCGCCTTCCTGCATGAGCTTTTCGACAACAAACCCTGAAAAAGGCGCATAGGTGACGGTATCCTTCAGATTCTCTTCTACAATGGCCGCTCTGGCCGTGGCCACTTTCAACTGTGCCTCGGCCAGGTTCAGCTCGGCCTGCGCAATGTTGTAGTCGGTCAAGATTTTATCATACGTCTGTTCGGAAACACTCTTCTCGGCCCAGAGATTAGACAGCCTTTTGTAGTTCCTTGCCACATTTTTCAAATCCAGCCTTGCCTTTTTTAAACGGGATTGAGCCATCCCGAGGGAAGCGCTTGCTTCATTTTTGGCAGACATATAGGTGCTCTGTTCCAGCCGTATCAAGGGTTGACCCTTTGTCACACTGTCCCCGACATCAACAAATATTTTTTCTATCCTTCCCTCTACCTTGGGGCCGATCCTTGCCTCACGGATAGGAGATATGGTCCCGGTTGCAAAGATATAGGAGGCTATATCACCCCTTTTCACCTTGACAACCTTTACCGATGCAGCCCTCCTGTTTTCCTGCTTTTCTATTTCATTTTCCGAAGAACCGCATCCGGAGACAACCAGAATGAATGCTAACACCAGGATATTTGATGACAGTTTCATTATTTTTTTCATTTTTCCCTGTTGGCTTATTCGCTTGTCGTTCTGGTTTTGCCCGAGATCGGTGCCCACGTCTTCTTTAAAACAACACCTAATGTGTCTAATTTTTTGCTGCCGCAGTTCCGTCCTTAATCGCTTCGATGTGTGTACGGAATGGCTGTAGAAACTTGAAATTAGACACTTCTATACTAAGATTGACTACCATTTCGCCCTTTATTTGGCAAGGCAAAAAGGATAGTCTATGTTGGTGATAATAATAGTGGATTTACGCCTATAGCGTTCCTCCATCAACTTGGGTTGTACTGACAATTGTTCTTGCAACAGGCCTACGACTGAAGAGATCATACAGTGTCGAAACTAAACATTGTGGAAAGTGACCATTAATTTTTCAAAGCTACGCTTGCTTCGCTTTCGGCTTTCGTTTTATGGATAGTAACGGTGGTCCCGTTTGGGACAACACATTTAAGGGCGCATTATTATTCCTTCGATCGAAAAATCAATTCTTTGGCGCCTGACTGTCGACCCGGCATGATGGGACCATAAGGAGAGAGATCATGCAGCGGATACTGATCTTGGGCGCCGGCCGGGTGGCACGGCCCGCGGTTCGTTACCTGCTTGAAAAAGGTGGATTGACGGTGGTNTTGGCCGATCAGGCGCTGGACAGGGCCGAAGCCATCATTGGGGGCCACGCCGCCGGCAGGGCCGTCCGCCTCGACGTCAANGACGAAACCGTGCCGGCACAGCATGTCTCGGCGGCCGACATTGTAATCAGCCTGTTGCCCTGGACCCTGCACCCGCTGATCGCCCGCTTGTGCTTGATCCACGGCAAGCACATGATCACCGCCTCCTACGTCAAGGAAGAGATTCAGGCCATGGACAAAGAGGCCCGCAAGAAGGGCCTGTGCCTGCTCAACGAGGTGGGCGTGGACCCGGGCCTGGACCATATGTCGGCCATGCAGATCATCGACACGGTCCACCGGGACGGCGGGCGCATCGACAGCTTCTTCTCATACTGCGGCGGCCTGCCGGCCCTGGAGAACAACAACAATCCCCTGGGATACAANTTCTCCTGGAGCCCCGAAGGCGCCATGTTGGCGGCCACCAACGATGGACGCTACATGGANCATGGCAAGGTGATCGAGGTGCCCGGGGACGAACTGTTCAAGCACTACTGGTTGAAAAGCATCCCCGCCGCGGGTGTTTTCGAGGCCTACGTCAACCGCGACGCCCTGCCCTACCTGGAAATTTACGGCATCCAGGGAGCCTCCGGCATCTATCGCGGAACCCTGCGTAACATCGGATACTGTGAAACCTGGGATTTCATCAGGCAACTGGGACTGCTCAACCGCAAGATGAAGTTCGATTTCGATGAGGTCACTCCCCGCGAGGTGTTATGCAACATCGTCAACTGCCGGAAAGCGGATGTCCGTGCAGGCGTGGCAGCCTACCTCGACATTCCGGAGCACGCCCTGACCCTCAAGAAGCTGGCATGGCTGGGCCTGCTCTCCGACCGGAAGTTGAAAATCGGCACGGCGTCGGTCTTCGACATGTTCGCCCACACGCTCAAGCACCGNTTGGTGTACGACGAAGGCGAGATGGACCTGCTGGTGATGCACCACGAATTCGAAGCCGTCTATCCCGACCTNCCCTGTCAGCGCATCCAGTCCACCCTNATCGACCGCGGGATTCCCGGGGGAGACAGCTCCATGTCGCGAACCGTGGGGTATCCGGCGGGCATCGCCGCCGGCCTGCTGGCCGAAGGGAAAATCACCCTAACCGGCGTGCTGAGGCCGGTCCATCCACAGATCTACGATCCCATCCTCGCGGAATGCCGGCGCCTGGGCATCCATTTCAAGGAACGACGATCCGATCTGGACGGAGACGAACGCAGTTATTGGGGGGATTGAAGATGATGAAGAACCTACTGATTCGGGCCGAAGACAAAAACCGCTGGGAGCGCCGCACACCGATCGTCCCGGCAGACCTGGCAGAGATCCTGAAAGCAAGCGGCGCCCGGGCTTTTGTGGAGAAGTCGGACAAACGCTTTTTCGGTGAAGAGCAATACGCGGCCGCCGGGGCCGCCGTCTGCACAGGGATGGCCGACGGAGATGTCATCCTCGGGGTGAAAGAGATTCCAATCGAAAAGATACTGCCGGGCAAGACCTATCTCTTCTTCTCGCACACCATCAAGGGGCAGAAAGACAACATGCCCCTGCTGCAAAAGATCATCGACGGCGGGTCAACCCTTATCGACTATGAGAAGATTGCCGATGAACACGGCCGCCGCCTGACCTATTTCGGCCCCTATGCCGGGGATGCCGGCGCCATCGACATCCTCTCGCTCATGGGCGAGCATTGGGCCCACAAGGGCTTCGAGACCCCCCTGGCCGCGGTCCGCCGGGCACATCAATACGACTCGGTCGAAGCGGCCGGGGCACACCTGGCCGACATCAGCCGAACCATCCGCCGGGAAGGCTTCCCCACGATGCTGAGCCCCTTCACCGTGGGCATCCTGGGCTACGGCACTGTTTCCAAAGGCGCCCAGCAGATTTTCGATTGCCTGCCAACCGAACGCATCCCGGCCGACACGCTCAACGCTTTCCTGGCCGAGGGTCGCGGCAACCGCCACACAGTCTACGTGACGGTTTTTACAGAACAGGACCTGGTCAAACCCAAGGCGGCGGGTGAAGCCTTCGACCTGCAGACCTATTTCGATTATCCGGAACGATATGAAAGTCGATTCGATCAATTCCTGCCCAGTTTGACCCTGCTGGTCAACGCGGTATACTGGGAGCAACGCTATCCCCGATTCGTCACCTGGGCGGGATTGAAGCGCCTGACCGCAACCGCACCGACGCCCAAACTCAGCGGCATTGCCGACATCACCTGCGACACCTTCGGTTCGATCGAGTGCAATGTCAAGTCGACCGGCAGCGACATGCCGGCTTATCGGGTGGACCCGGCGGCAGGAACCACCAGCGACGGCCACATAGGAGACGGCATCGTGCTCCTGGCCGTGGACAACCTGCCCTGCGAACTGCCCAAGGATGCCTCATCGTTTTTCAGCAACCAACTCAAGCCCTTCGTTCCCGGCCTGCTGGCATCCGACTACGGCNGCNCCCTCGAAGCATCGGGTCTGCCCCCTGAGATTCAAAAGGCGGTGATCGTATATAANGGGCGGTTGACCCGGGCGTATGATTATTTAAACGATCATCTTGATCGGGTATGAAGCGATAACGGCGCGACGCTATAGGATCTGGCTGAGAAACAATTTGGTCCGGTCGTGGGTGGGGCGGGTAAAAAAATGCTCCGGCGTGCCCGTTTCCACGATGGCGCCGGCATCCATGAAGATCACGCGGTCGGCCACCTCCCGTGCAAAACCCATCTCGTGGGTCACCACCACCATGGTCATGCCTTCCCTGGCCAGGGTCTTCATGACGTCGAGCACCTCGCCGATCATCTCCGGGTCCAGGGCCGATGTGGGCTCGTCGAACAGCATGATCTTGGGCTCCATGGCCAGGGCCCGCGCGATGGCCACCCGTTGCTGCTGTCCACCGGAGAGCTGGTCCGGATAGACGTCTTTCTTGTCCACAATGCCCACCTTCTCGAGCAGGGCCATGGCTTTCTTCCGGCTTTCGTCCCCCGAACGCTTGCGCACCACTTTCTGGGCCAGGGTGACATTTTCCAACACGCTCTTGTGGGGAAACAGGTTGAAAGACTGGAACACCATGCCCACTTCCGCACGGATCTTGTTGATGTCCGTCTTCCGGGCCAGGATGTCGACGCCGTCGATAAAAATATGTCCACTGGTGGCATGCTCGAGACGGTTGAGGCACCTTAAAAAAGTACTCTTTCCGGACCCCGAGGGACCGATCACCACCACCACCTCACCGGCCGCGATGTCGGCGGTCACATCTACCAGCGCGGGAATTTCATCGGGCACATGAAAGGTTTTATATACATTTTTTGCCTGTATCACGATGTCGCCATCCTCCTCTCGAGATATTGCACGTACATGGGAAGGGTAAAGGCAAACGCCAGGCACAACCGCCCCGGAAGAATATACACTTCGAAGGGTTGCGGCGTTGCCGCAACCGCCTCCCGGGCCGCCTTGGTCAACTCACGGATGGCGATGATACCCAAAAGAATCGAAAAGACAGCTGATTTTTATAATAAGATCCAAACCAAGTAAAGCCCTGATTGGCAGCCCCGACAGCCGCCGCCGGGCAATTCAGGTGCATAACCGCCGGATGTAAGGAGGGAGCGCCGAGACCGAAGAAGCCCTCCAGCTTATGCAACGTTGGGGTTGACTTGAACCACCGCCCGGGGATAATAGAGACGATCCAGCAGACCGATCGCTCCCGGTTACGGGAAGCGCGATCCATAGACCAAGCAATTATCTGTTCAGGAGGGCTGAATGCCGGAACCATCCAACATCCGACTCGACAAGTTGCTCGACCATCCAGCGGTCGCGGACGCCGTCGCCGATGTAAATTTAGAGTTTAAGGAGAGAATTGCCTATCGGCCCCCGGTGTGCGAAGCGTTCAAAAACCCGATCACCCACCTGGTGACCGACGCGCAATACCAGTTCAAGATCGACAAGGAGGCTCACCGGCAGTTGTCGCACATCATCGACAATGCCGTCCAACGGGTCGAGGGCAACGATGATGGCGACGACGACGACGTGGTGAGGAGGTATAAAAAGGCACGCAACATCGGCATCGTCTTCTCCGGCGGCCCCTCCCCGGGGGGGCACAACGTCATTGCCGGTATTTTTGACGCCGCCAAAGCGGCCAATCCCCAGACGCGGCTTTTCGGATTTCTCATGGGGCCCGACGGCATCATCGATGGGGACACCGTTGAACTGACCCACGAGCTTGTGGACCGGTTCCGTAACGTGGGCGGATTTACCATGATCAAAACCGGGCGCACCAAGATTGACGACGAGAATAAAATGTCCCTGTCCCGGGAAACCTGCAAGAACATGGAGCTGGACGCCCTGGTGGTGGTGGGGGGGGACGACTCCAATACCAACGCCGCCTTTCTTGCTCAGGAGATGTTCGAAGACGGCATTCAAGTCATCGGCGTCCCCAAAACCATCGACGGCGACATTCAGGTCCGCGACGCTGGCGGCAAGGTGCTGTGCGCCATGTCCTTCGGGTTTCACACCGCCGCCCGCGCCTTTTCCCAGGCCATCGCCAACCTGTGCACCGACGCCGGTTCGGACGTAAAGTACTGGCATGTATGCAAGGTCATGGGCCGTGTGGCCAGCCACCTGGCCCTGGAGGTCGCCCTCCAGACCCATGCCAACATGACCCTGATCGGCGAAGACCTGGCTGACTATATGGACGATGCCCGACTCGAGAAAGCCGAAAAAGAGGGTGTGGTGGACTACACCGCCTACGGCATGACCCTGCGGCACCTCTCCCGGGTAATCTGCGATGCCATCCTTGACCGCGCCGCCGTGGGCAAAAACTACGGTGTCCTCGTAGTTCCCGAAGGCGTGCTGGAGTTCATCAACGAGATCCAGGTATTCATCATCAAGCTTTCCACAATCATCGGCAACTTCAACAAGCTGCACGACCAGGATTTTCACACGGCCTTTCCCACCCTGAACCTCAAACTGGAGTACCTGCGACGGCTGGTGCGGGGCATCCGCAAGGATGTCTCGTACCATGTGTGGAATGCCCGGGACGATGAGCTATTCAACGACATTCCGTCATTCTTTCAAGAAGGGCTGCTAACCGAACGGGACAGCCACGGCAATTTCCAGTTTTCCCAAGTCGAGACGGAGGCGGTGCTTCTTGGCCTGGTGAAAGACTACCTGGACCTTTTGAAGGAGAAGGGCCACTACAAAATCGGCATCCAGGATGTGCAGTTCGTCAAGACACTGCAAAAAGGGGGGCTGGATCCGGAGCTTTACGGGCCCATTCTTTTCGGCAACTGGAAGCAGGCCCGGTTCCTGATGATCAAAAAAACAATCATCTCTAAAAAGACCCTCACGTCGACACTGGTCAAGGCCGGTTTCCTGAGCGACGAGGACCCCATTCCGGCACCCATCGAGAAAATATTCGAACAATCCGTCCCCAAATTCAAAAACCAGGCCCATTTTTACGGCTACGACGGCCGGGGCAGCAATCCCACCCGATTCGACTGCATCTATACCTACAACCTGGGCCGGACCGTGTTCAGCCTGATCGCCAACGGCGCCACCGGCCAGATGGCCGCCATCTTGAACCTGGAGCAGGATTTTGCCAACTGGCGCCCCATCGGCATTCCCATCGCCCCGCTGATGCACCTGGAGGAACGCAAGGGAAAGCTGGAGCTGGTTCTGGAGAAGAGTATCGTGGACATCCACTCCCCGGCCTTCCGCGTGGTCAAGATGTTCCGTGACAAATGGCTGGCCGCCAACCCTGGAGAAGACCACTACCGGCATCCGGGCCCCATCCGCTTTGCCGGCACGAGCGAGGAAAACCGCCCTATCACCCTGCTGCTCAACGCGATGGGGGGACACCTCTCCACGCAGGATGAAAAGGTTGCCGAATCTGGAACGTGAGTTTCCGGTGCAGGTATGCGATGAAAGCAGTCGGTCTAAGGAGGCGTCATTCATTGTAAGGGCACTGAATTCAGGTGCGATTATCTATTTTTTCTTAACGGTCGTGAAAGGCGACCCTCAAAATTTATCCGTTGGGGTAGATTCTGAAAACCGGATGAGATGGACAAACAATATCGGAACACAGTAAAAGG
>JGI24023J19991_10002092_pt1 | contig 14784 bp, 15 predicted proteins | sample Cruoilmetagenom1_FD_19991 | JGI IMG/M metagenome (IMG submission 19991) | reverse complement strand
CTCTTCTGCACTCTTTGCTCTACTGCTGTGAAGAAGGTACTCTTCAGAAAATACGACTTGCAATAAGATATCTTGCCAAGTTTCAGGTTTACTTGAAAGGATACTCGTAATGATTTGACTTTTTTTACTTGCAGTCGTACTTGGGAAAAAGAAATCTACGATTCTTGAAGCAACTCCTTTGGTAAACAGGTCAGATTTCGCCATTTCACGGTAAAAGTCATCTCCATTATATATGGTGGTTCCAAAGAGGCTGAGTGGCTCTCTATTTTGATTTAAACTGACTACGAGAGTATCGCTATCTCTGTCAAGTTTCCAGTTTTTAAGTGCTTGACCTGCCAGTGGAACATGGGAGTCATCCATATCAAGTGTGAAAATTTCCATCATTTCTCTACCATTGTCCTCAGGACTTCTAAAACGTCTCCAGTTGTCTTCACTTGCCATATGTACGTAAGAAATGTAACGCATACCACTATCTACTTCTAGCATGGTGACGATACGGTTATAGACTCTTGCTATGTTAGGTGTGTGTGTTGATTCAAGTTCATAAGCGGGAGAAAACATGATGGTCTGTGTTAGGATATAGGCAGTCCAGTTTTTGATGAAATAACTATCTAGTTCTGTCATCGCATAAAAACGGGTTAAAATATCAACGGCTACTTGTTCATTATAGTCTGATTGTCTAAATTTCTCTTCATCAAGGATATAGTCTTCCAACCAGGCTTTATCTGTTTTTTCTTCACTAAAACCATTGATGATATCATCAATGAAAGTGCCTGAATCAATGTTTGCTTGTAGCTCTTTTAGTGGGTATCCAAAAAAGAATGTACTCAGGAGCTTGTCTGCCACTTGTTGTTTTTGTGATACATTTAATGCATTAAACTCGGTATTTGTCAATTGGTTCAAGGTATAGTCTGATGTAGGTATACTTTTATGGTAAAAAGTAAGACCATTGTACTCTGTTCTATCGAATTCATCAGTTGCTACATTGTCTGGATTTGTGCCATTAGTTGTGCCGTCTGTTGTTGTATCCACAGCATTGGCATCAACGGTACTACCTCCACCTCCACAGTTTGTGAACAATAGTGTCATAAGAATGAAGAGTAAACCCCGTATATGTAAGTGTGATGTATGCATAAATATCCCTTTTTAGTGAAGACTAATTAGCATGAGAACGTAAAGGGAAGAAAGTCAATGTGCAACCTGGCGATCTTTTGAATAATCATATCCAGAGACCCATGGCTTTCTGTCCTTACCTCACGATAAGTTTAGCTTTGTATATAGTATATCTAAAAAGTATTACCTAAATGTTATCTTTAGTGGAAAGGTGATCTACTTTACCCTTATAAGACATATTAGGGTGAAGGTGCTGGATAGATTCTGTACCAAAAGAGTGTACAGAGTGTAGGATGAAATTTTAACTACATTTTCCATCAATATAATCTTGCACAAACTTACGTACATCAGCATACACAAATGAGTCTTTATATCCTTCTATCTTACCGCCAGAAGCGTTGACATGTCCTCCGCCGTTTCCTATGTGTGCTGCCATGGCTGAGACGTCTAGTTTGTTGTTGCTTCGCAAAGAGAAGTTTCCTCTGAAGTTTACATCCATGTAGAAGGCGTAGTCTTCGTTGGCTACCATGGAGGCATTACCTATGATGGAAGCGTTTCCTACATTGTAACCTAGGATGCCCTTGTGACCTTTGTAGTCTATGGTGAGTCGTTGACGGTCTGTTGTGAGAAGGTTGGTAACGAAGTTGGCAACTAAGTTGTCTTTGGTATCGTTGACTTCTGTTTTAAAGAAGGCTTTTTTTATCTGGTGTAGGTCATCATCTAGTTTGATGGGAGCATCTACATTATCTACTCTATTTTTCGCAGCTTCTATCATAGAGAGTTTGAAGGCTCTGTCATAGGCAGGGAAGAGTATGCGTCCTATCTCTCTGGCACCTGATATCATACCTAACATCACTTTCCCGTACTCAAAGAGCTCATCATCAGAGACCCAAATGTCTATGGCATTGATGGCTTTAACAATACGAGCCAAATCATTTTCTTTATCAAATCCATAATGTGTCTGTAACCAGTCGTAAGTGATGAGCGTTGCACAACGTGTGGTGTCTAGCTTGTACCAAGCAAAACGTTCTGCTGCATTGGCACCTGTAGCATGGTGGTCAAGAAGTTGGAGTTTAGCACCTATACGGATGGCTTCTTTTTCTATCCACGCACCTTCTTTTGTCGTGAGGTTTAAGTCTGTGATGAGGATGAGCGCTTCTACGCTGTCACCATGAATGAATTTATCTTGCTCTATCTTTTTAACGATCTCCCCAAGACGGGCAGGGACTTCTGGACCATAGTTAGCGTTATAGCAGTCTATCGTTTCGAAACACTGTTGTGAGAGGTACTGACAGCCATAGCCGTCTAGGTCTATATGAGAGAGGTGGTAAATGTGTTGCATAAATGTGTGCCTTATGTGGGTAGTTAATAATGTTATATTATAGCGAAGGGTCAATAAAATCGACCAAAATGTAGAAGAAAAGGGTATTTAAAGTATGTCGCTAAGCATCATACCATTAAGAAAATCATCAATTTTGGTTTGAAAATTTGCTAAAAAAGGAGAGATGGCACATGTGCCTATGGCACCATTGGGACAAGAGTCTGTGTAGCTGGTACAGTCAAACACTGCAGGTGTTTTTCCCTCAGCTGCAAAGATAAGCTCGTTGATAGAGATCTCATCCATTTTTTTTACGAGTTTAAAGCCTCCATGTGCACCTTTGTGAGACTCAAGTATGCCTTGTTTGGCTAGACTTTGTAAGATCTTAGCCAAAAAACTTTTAGGGATATAGAGCTCGTTAGCAAGTTGTTCTGCACCCATAGGTACATCAGCTTTTTGAAGTACATCTAGGGAAAGTAGTGCGTATTCNCTTGCACGTGTAAGTAGCATGGCATAGCCTTATGTTAAAGTCAATTAGGACTATTTTACTCTAATTAAGGTTAATATGCTATTATTTCGGACTCATTTTTGAGAATTTATACCAATCAGGAGGTCATTATGGCTTTAGATCAGGCGAAAAAAGCAGAAATAATTGCTAAATATGCTAAAAAAGACGGCGACACAGGTTCAACAGAAGTACAAGTAGCTCTTATCACTGAGAGAATTACATACCTTACAGATCACCTTAAAACAAATAAAAAAGATCACTCTTCAAGACTTGGACTACTTAAACTAGTTGGTCAAAGAAGAAGACTTATGAGATATCTTAAAAAGACAGATCTTACTAGATGGAACACTATCAAAGCTGATCTTGGTATCAGAAACTAATACCTAGTAACTGCCTTTTGGCAGTTACCTCACTACTTCCTATAACTTCCCCTCATTTCCCATTTATATCTAAGGACGTGCTGTAAACGTATTATAAAGTTCTATTTTTGACTTGACATTGTACTTTTTAAAAATATTTTTCATATGGCTTTTTACTGTATTGATAGACAGATTTAAAAGTTCTGCAACCTCAGGGTACGATCTACCTTCTAACACTTTCTTTGTGATGCGTCTTTCTTGTTCAGTCAGTAGTTTTAAATGTTCGTCCACACGTACACATTTAGAGTAGATGATACTAAAGTGATCGTCATAAAGAGGTCTTAATATGGCTTCAAAAATGATTCGTATCTCTTCTAGGCTTGGTCTTTCTATCTCTACTTTTTGTTGGAACATAAAACAGACATAGCCTATGGTTTCTTTATGGTCAAAAGAAAAAAGGGGCATGATAATGGCATCTTCTATAGGAAGTTCTTTAGAAAGAGCACGCGCATTTTTTTGAGCGATTAAATCTTTATACATTTCATAGAGACTGTCAACATGATGGTAATGCTTATCTAAAGATACATGATTTTCACAGTTTTGCATAAACTTATCCCATGAGATGCTTGTTTCTGAAAAAAGGTATTTCTCTATCAAATCCTTAAATTCATGATGGTCTTCCATAATATACTCAACATTTACTTTTTCATTTTCATTGACATAGATAGAAATGATGTCAGCTTTTGTATGAGTATGGTAAAATGCTTTATCTTTATGTAACATGGTATTGATATCTCTACCTTGGATTATACAGGCTTGTAACTCTATGATCTTGTAAAGTATTTCGGTATTTTCTGTAGACATATGCTCACTTTTTAATCAGTATTTATTATATTAATATATTGAATGTTATCATAAATTTTAATATATCACCCTAAAAGGTGATGTTTTTTAAATTTTAATTTACTATAATAGATGTAGATGATTGTTATCGTGGTGGGTGATAGTCATCTAAGATTTCATAATTTGTTTATACTTAAGGAGAAAGAATGACAATTTTAACACAAAAAGGCATAGTGGGTTTAAGCTTGGTAACTGCACTGTTACTAGGGGAAAATGCGTATGCAGGTAAGATTATGACCGATGCAAATGTAAGTGATATAGTGGTGACAGAAAACAAACAGTTTGGTTTTGGAGGATGGAATTTTGATAATATTGATGTCAGAATCGTAAGTACAGATGATTTTTCTGGAAGAATTGGTGACTTTAATACTACTGATGGAACCTATACGCCTATGGGTTTAGAGACATCTTTTGAGTCGGACATAAGTAATGGAGAAGGTGTTGTTGTAGGGCATTTACATGGTAAAGACTGGCCAGTGGGTGAACCCGCAGGAATCAAGATTATTAATGGTGACACTAGTGTGAAGCATGGTAAACCATTTAACTGTATCATGACATCTTCATATGTGGATGGGGCATATCTTGACAATCAACTACCTGAGCCCGTACTTTGTTCGGGCGACTTTCAATCCCATAAACGTTTTAAGGTTAACTTATTGCCAACTACAGTGACAGAAGTAGATGCAGAAGGGTATGGTAAATCAGTAGATCTTGTATTTAATCTTGATGCTACGGACACAAACGTGACAAATGTAAGATATCAGGTTTTACAAAAAGCGAACAACTATACGGGTGCAAGACTCGATGGCTTTAAAGTTGAAGTTTTAGATGCAAACGGAAGTAAAAATGCAGCACTGACACTCTCTTTGGGAGAAGGTGAGGGTGATGAAGGTGCTAATATTTGGACTGATAATGAACTTGCCAACTTTTCACATGGTTTGTGGGGACCAGAAGACCTCCCTCGTTTTGAGAATGGCTTTTTTGATAAGGTAAGAGCTTATTACCCTGCTGTATTGTCTGATGACAATCAAACGATTTCGTATCAGGGCGATATGTTAGGTGGTAACTATCAAGAGATCTTTGGTAACTGGCTGCCATCAGATTGGGCGCCGATGGGGATTTTTAATGATGATGATTTTGATCCATTAACAGATGGTAAACTGAAAGCATATTTTGGACTGGCTCCAGGAGCGGATGTCAATACAGCACCTGATTGGCACAAAGGACAAGACTATAACCTGACAGATGGTGATCAGAGTTGGGAAGTACCTAGTGCAAATGAGATAGCACAGTGGACTGGCGAATGGTATGCTGAAGAGCACATTGAAGATGTACTTAATCTTGGGTTAAACTATATTATTAATGTAGGTGAGAATGCAAAGGTAGGAAGTACCTTTACTTTACGTATCACACCACATGTAGCAGCAGATCAAACACCACCAGTATATGTAGATACTCAATCATTGGAGAGCTATCCGTTTAGTTCAGGTGTTGTGACGGTAAGTCCAGCACCAGTATTTACTGCCGGTGAAGTTTTGACGCTTGGAGTATCAGATAATGACTTAAATGAAAACAATGAAACCAATGAAACTGTCACTGTACAAGTAGTAAGCAGTGAAGGTGAAGTAGAAGATGTAACTCTCACTGAAACAGATGTAGATACTTCCAAATTTGAAGCGACATTGACAACTGAGCTTTCTTCTGGTGCTGGTATAGATAACGATGGTATGATGTCAGTTATGGAAGGTACAGCAGTCACTGTAACCTATACAGATGTACGACATGGGGCTGAAGGTCTTGAAGAGAATTTAAGTGTCATGACTACAGCAGAAGTAGATACGGATGGAGATGGTATCTCAGATGCAACAGATCCTGATGATGATAATGATGGTGTATTGGATGATGATGATGCATTCCCTGAAGATGAAGGTGAATCAGTAGACACAGATGGTGACGGAATAGGAAATAACGAAGATACAGATGATGACAATGATGGTGTATTGGATGACGATGATGCATTCCCTCTAGATGATACTGAGTCAGTAGACACAGATGATGATGGAACAGGAGATAACGCAGATACAGATGATGACAATGATGGTATTTTAGATGTAGATGATTCTACGCCAACTGGAGGAAGTAGTGGTGGAGGTTGTACATACAACCCTAACAGTAAGCACTTTGATATGACGTTCTTACTTATGATGGGACTAGGACTTTTCTATCCATTTAGAAGAAAATTTCTCAAATAAGAGTGTATGTGAATAATATACACATACAATATGGGGCAGCTATCATTGCTGCCCCACTTTTTGTCCTTTTTTACATTTCACTTTTTCAAGACCAATCTGTGAATCTTGAGGTACTACTCTCTGATAAAAAGGCTCTTTTTTTTCTACTTATTTTTTACCCAGTGATCGAAGAATTGGCTTTTAGAGGAGTGATTCCAGGAATATTTGGCTACTAAAACCAAACAATATTCCCCTTTATTTTATTTCTCNTTGGCTAATATCTTTACTTCTGTACTGTTTGTTTTAATGCATTTTGTACATCATTCGCCTCTTTGGGCTCTGTTAGTATTTGTTCCTTCTTTGATCTTTGGTTACTTTAAAGACCAGTATGACCGTATATTTCCTAGTATTATGCTGCATATGTTCTACAATCTTTGTTCGCTTTTTCTAATAGTCCAATGATTTTTTATATTTTTCTTTCATATTTTATTTTAAAAAGTAAAGGCAATACTACACTATTTTATATAGTTTAGTCACATTGACTAAACTAGGACTTGACAAATATACACTCAATGTTGTATAATGCTCTCAGACATTTGAAATAAATGTAATAATTATTAAATAAAGGAGGTTTGTTTATGAGTCAAGAGAATGAAAATCTTGAAGAGTCTCAGACTGAAGAAGAGGTCGTGCAGACAGAACTTGTTGATGAAGAGGAAACTGCTGAAGTTGATCCTTTAGACGCTGCACTTGCTGAAGCTGCAGAGTATAAAGACAAATACCTAAGAGCACATGCTGACTTTGAAAACACTAAGAGACGTTTAGAGAAAGACAAGTCAAATGCTGTTGCTTATGCAAATGAGAGTTTTGCTAAAGATATCTTAGCAGTGATGGATTCTTTTGAGAATGCATTGGCATCTATGGCAAGTACCAAAGATACTGATGAAAGTTCAGAAGTACTTGTAAAGATGAAAGAGGGTGTAGATCTTACATTTGAACAACTCAAAAAGATACTTGAAAAAAACAGTATTAAAGAAGTAAGTTGTGAGGGTGAGTTTGACCCAGAAGTACATCAAGCTATCATGCAAGTCGAAAGTGACGACCATGAAGTAGGTGATGTCGTTCAAGTGATGCAAAAAGGGTATACGATTAAGGACAGAATTTTACGTCCGGCGATGGTAAGTACCTGCAAATAAGAAAAAGATAAAAAATAAAATAAATTATAGTTAAGGATTTAATATGGCAAAAGTATTAGGAATAGATTTAGGAACAACAAACTCTGCAATGGCAGTGTTTGAAAATGGCGAAGCAAAGATTATTGCAAACAAAGAAGGTAAAAATACAACACCTTCTATCGTTGCGTTTACAGATAAAGGCGAGATCCTTGTAGGTGAGTCTGCAAAAAGACAAGCGATCACGAACCCAGAGAAGACGATCTACTCTATTAAGAGAATCATGGGTCTTATGATGAGTGAAGACAAAGCAAAAGAAGCACAAAGCAAGCTTCCATACCACATTGTAGACCGTTCAGGTGCATGTGCGATTGAAGTTGGTGGTAAAACATATACACCACAAGAGATCTCTGCAAAAGTACTCATAAAGATGAAAGAAGATGCCGAAGCATACCTTGGTGAGACTATCACTGATGCTGTTGTTACTGTACCAGCTTACTTCAATGATGCACAAAGAAAAGCAACAAAAGAAGCAGGAACGATCGCAGGACTTAATGTACTTCGTATCATTAATGAGCCAACATCAGCAGCACTTGCTTATGGTCTTGATAAAAAAGAATCAGAGCAGATCGTAGTTTACGATCTAGGTGGTGGTACATTTGATGTTACTGCACTAGAGACTGGTGATGGTGTGGTTGAAGTTATGGCAACAGGTGGGGACGCGTTCCTTGGTGGTGATGACTTTGATAACAAGATCATCGACTTTGTAGCAGATGAGTTCAAAGCAGAGACTGGTATCGATGTAAAAGCAGATGTAATGGCACTTCAACGTGTTAAAGATGCGGCAGAGACAGCTAAAAAAGAGCTTTCTTCATCAACTGAGACTGAGATTAACCTTCCGTTTATCACAGCAGATGCTTCTGGACCAAAACACTTAGTAACTAAGATCACAAGAGCGAAGTTCGAGTCACTCATCGGTGACCTTGTAGCTAGTACTATTAAAACAGTACAAAACGTTCTTAAAGATGCAGGACTAAGCACTTCAGAGATCAACGAAGTAGTTATGGTCGGTGGATCTACAAGAGTACCATTGGTGCAAGAAGAGATGAAAAAATTCTTCGGAAAAGAGCTTAACAAATCTGTGAACCCTGATGAAGTAGTTGCACTTGGTGCTGCTATCCAAGGTGGGGTACTTGCAGGTGATGTTAAAGATGTATTACTTCTTGATGTGACACCACTTTCACTTGGTATCGAGACATTAGGTGGGGTAACGACTAAAGTTATCGAAAAAGGAACAACGATCCCTGCGAAGAAGTCACAAGTGTTCTCAACAGCTGAAGACAACCAACCAGCTGTAAGTATCCACGTACTTCAAGGTGAAAGAGAGTTCTCAAAAGACAACAAGTCACTTGGTATGTTCGAGCTTAGAGATATCCCAGCTGCGCCACGTGGTGTACCACAGATCGAAGTAACATTTGACATCGATGCAAATGGTATCTTAACAGTATCAGCATCTGACAAAGGTACAGGTAAATCTCAAGAGATCAAGATCACTGGTTCAAGCGGACTTTCTGATGATGAGATAGAAAAAATGGTTCAAGATGCTGAAGCGAACAAAGCTGAAGATGAGAAAAGAAAAGAAGTAGTAGAAGCTAGAAACCAAGCAGATGCACTTGTACACCAAACACGTAAGTCATTGACTGATCTTGGTGAAAACTTTGATGCTNCAGAAAAAGAAGCTATCGAAGCAGCTATTACTGACTTAGAAGAGACATTGAAAGATGACGCTGCAACAAAAGAGCAGATAGAAGAAAAAGTAAAAGCATTGACTGAAAAGTCACACAAACTAGCTGAAGCAATGTACGCCAAAGAACAAGGTGGTGCAAACCCAGAAGCTAAAAAAGCAGACGATGACGATGTTATCGATGCAGAAGTAGAGTAATATGACTAGTCATAGTGACAACGTAACATAAGGAGCTTTGCTCTGTTGCGTTCTATTCTATGATAAGAAGGGCGAACACTTGGGTCCGCTCCTACAAAATGTAATATCATTGCATTTCTACCCCTCCCCCATTAATCCATTTTAAGCTATAATATTCTTACTAATATGAAGGATACTCTTATGCAAATAAAACAATGTAATACGCTAGATGAAGCACGAGAAGAGATAGATAATGTAGATGAAGAGATAGTGAAGCTTATCGCTCAGCGTAATGACTACATTAAACAAATAGCACATTTTAAAACGAGTATAGATGAAGTAAAAGCTGAAGATAGAATTTCAGATGTTATATCGAAGGTAAGGGCGCAAGCTATTTCACTTGACCTCTCACCAAATCTCATCAATGACCTTTATTTACGCATGATAGATGGTATGGTAGAGAGTGAGATAGCTGAGTTCAATAATGCGAAAAGTTTTTAACGCATATTTATTTAATTAATCTCCACCAGGTACTACAGCACCTACAGCTGAACCTGCTACATCTATGGTTGCTGAAGCAACACTACCTGCGATACCGATAGGGGCTGTTACGATTTGTGTACATCCCGACATTGAAAGCAAAGTGATGATCATGTATATAGTTAATTTTTTAAGATTTGGCATTTAGTGATTCCCTGTACTGAATTGTTGATTTTTATCATATAGGATTATACACAGTTGTATCTGTGTACTCCTTTACACATAGACTATGTTAAAATATACCCTATATATAAAGATAAAGGTACATAGATGAAGATACTATTGCTTGAAGATGATGTGATACTGCAAGAGATTATAGAAGAGTTTTTAGTAGAGCAGGGGTATGATGTAGAATGTTTTTTCGACGGTGAAAAAGCTTTAGATGCCATAGGTTCACATAGTTATGACATGTTACTCCTTGATGTCAATGTACCAAGTATTGATGGTTTTGAGATACTCTCTTATCTTCGTGAGATAGGTAACACCACTCCTGCGATCTACATCACATCACTTGCAGGTACAAATGACCTGAAAAAAGGCTTTGATCTTGGGGCTGATGACTACTTAAAAAAGCCTTTTGAGCTTGAAGAACTCAACGCCCGCATAGGACACATCGTAAAGATGTACCGTTTGCAAGAAGAGATAGAGTTTGATGGGATGAAGTTTATCCCCAAAGCCCATCAGATAGTAGTAGGTGACCAGACTATAGAAATGCGCCAAAAAGAAGCTCAGGTGTTGGAGTACTTCATCAAAAATACAGGGAAGATCATCTCTTGTGATGAAATCATAGAAAATGTGTGGGATGATATGCATGTGCCTACACATGCAACCATACGAACGTATATCAAAAACTTAAGAAAGATGTTTGAGAAAGAGTACTTTGACAACATTAAAGGAGAAGGTTATCGTTTTAACATCCTATGAGCGTAAATCTCTTTTTAGATTTTTAGCACTTTATTTATCGTCAGTATTTGTCTTACTTAGTATTATCGGGTACTTGTTTTTTGAAAATAGCCGTGCCTCTATGATGTCTGCCATGAAGTTTGAGATGATGTACCAAGCACGTATGCTCTCAGGGGAGATAGCGATGAAGGCTATGGGAGACAAAGGGAAGCCACTGACTGACCTTGATAAAAAGAATTATTTGAAAGATTTAAAACGTTGTCGTTTTGAAGCAGGGTATTATGATAAAAGTGGAAAACCGTTCTACACAGAAATACCAGAAGTGTCGAAGTTCGATAAAGAATTTTTCGTGAAAGATATGAAATGTTATGCGGTTATAGAAGATAAAAGTGAACATCTTGATGTACGTTATGTCGTCTTGAAAGAGAGTGACCTTGCACAAACACTGCAAAGTTTGCGCATAAGAATCATAGGTTATTTAGTGTTTTCCTTTATACTTATGGGGATCGTAGGTTATTTTCTTGGACGATTGTTTTTAAGGCCTGTGCGAGAGCAGATAGAGTCACTTGATAAGTTTATCTCAGATACGACACATGAGCTAAATACACCCATTTCAGCTATATTGATGACTGTAAAGTCACTCACAGGTATTGAGCCCAAAAAACTCAAACGTTTAGAAGCCTCCGCAAAACGACTGAGTACCATGTATAGCACGTTGACTTATAGACTAGAAGGGAAAGAAGAGTCTTCTGAGTTACTTTGTCTTGCAGGTATCGTGGAAGAGAGAGTGGAGTATATGAAGGAACTCATAGACTCAAAGCGCATACACCTGTACCTAAGCCTTGAGCCAACAAAAGTCTTTTTACCCACCATAGCATCCCATAGACTCATAGATAACTTACTGTCCAATGCCATTAAGTATTCAGATATAGGTGACAGTATAAGTATCAGGCTTAAGGACAACGTACTTGAGGTTGAAGATACAGGTATAGGGATAGATAAAAAGGTGCAAGAAGATATCTTTAGGCGCTATCATAGAGCCAACGAAGAACGAGGGGGATTTGGGATAGGGTTGAACATAGTGCTTGCTATCTGTAAGCAATACAAAATTAAACTTGAACTTGAGTCTATAAAAGGAGAAGGAAGTACATTTATACTTACCTTTCCTGCAGTAAAGAAATAACTTACTCTACACTATCCATAAGGATACCGATAATATCTGTCATGGTTAAGATACCTTTGAGCTCATTGTTATCAAGAACCAGTAAACGTTTGATACTATTTTGTACCATCATTCTAGCAGCATATTTGACATCAAGTTTGGCAGAGACTGAAAAAGCTGGTGTTGATGCTATGTCATAAACGTTAAGAAGATCTATATCACCATCTTCTGCAACAATACTTTGTAATATATTTTTGAATGTTACCAGTCCATAGGCACCATCATCTGTATTTTTATCTACAATAACAGATCGTACTTTATGTTTTTTCATTAAACTGATTGATTCTCTCACTGTTGACATAGGTGAGATTATTACCAACTTTTCTTTTGGGGTCATTGCATTTTCTACTAACATTTCTTTCTCCTTTATATCATTGACTTGATGTCATGTTCAAATTTGTGTAACTCTTGTGTGTCTAGCCCCGCAACATGGCTTAGAGGCATTGTAAATGCTAAACCACCATTTTCAGGGTTATCTAGGTCAAACTTCTCACGTAGCATACGCATGACCTGTAAGGAAAGTTTTCTTGGTAAAATAAAGAGTAAAACAGAGACATTTTCTTCAAGTGTAAGACCGAAGAAAACTTTTTTCTCTTCAAGCCCAATGTTTTTACCATGTAAGATGGTTACTGAACCCGCACCTGCTTCTTTAGCGGCTTCTATGGCGGCCACTTCATCTTTGTCTTGTATGATGGCAATGAGTGCTGTAAACTTCATATTAGTTCTCCTTTAAGTTTAGATTGTTTTTTTTGTTTGTAATTTGCATAAATACCATAGCCCATCACCGTAAGCATCGGAAAGAGTGAGGCAAATGCGATGAGACCAAAACCATCTATAAGAGGGTTTCTACCTTCGATGTTCTCTGCTAGACCCAGACCTAAGGCTGCGACTAAAGGTACGGTAACGGTTGAAGTGGTTACTCCACCACTATCATAGGCGATCGGCACGATGTACTTAGGGGCAAAGTAGGTAAAGATGATAACCATAATATATCCTGCGATAATGTAATAGTGTATAGGGTCACCCGATACCAAACGGAAAGAACCTAAGGCTATACCCACTGCCACACCAAGTGCTACGACAATTCTAAGTACATTTTGCTTGATGTTTCCTTCACTGATCTCTTCTGCTTTGATGGCGATAGCAAGTAGAGCAGGCTCAGCCATAGTGGTAGAGAAACCTATGAGAAATGCAAAGAGGTAGATGAGTAGGTTGTTACCCATGTCTGTCAGTTGAAAGGCAATGGTCTCTCCGATAGGGAAAAGCCCCATCTCAAGTCCTACGATGAACGCATAAAGCCCTAAAATTACCATGATGATACCTGTGATAATTTTGTGCAGTTGAGCGACAGGTTTTTTGATGATCATATACTGGAAGAAAAAGATAACTACAAGTATAGGCATCACATCTTTGATAGTGTCGACAAGAGCCATAAAAGTGTCATAAGCTGAGAAAGTATAGGTACTTGCAACTGCTTTTCCACCCTCAGTGACTACAGCAGCTACTGTTTCTACTGCTACAGGTGCATCCATAAAGTTGTAAACGATGATACCGTAGACTTGGACAAATATCATAGGCGTCAAAGAAGCAAAGGCGATGAGACCAAAACCATCAATCGCAGGGTTACGTCCTTTGATACTTGAGGCTAGACCTATACCTAGGGCTGCTACAAGTGGTACGGTGACTGTTGAGGTAGTTACACCACCAGAGTCATAGGCAAGACCGATGATCTCAGGAGGAGCAAAGAATGTAACGACCACAACTAAAATGTACCCACTGATGATGTAGTACGCTATGGGGTGACCAAGTAAGATACGTAGTGTTCCTAACGCAATGGCAAAACCAACAGAGAGTGCAACGGTCATACGTAACCAAAATGCATCAACAAGTCCATTGGATATCACGGCTGCTTTATCTGCAATGGCGATGAGTGCAGGTTCTGCTACTGTCGTAGAAAACCCGATGGTAAAGGCAAAAAGTAAAAGCCAAAAAGTAGAACCTTTTTTAGCAAAGTCTACAGCAAGGCCTTCTCCTATAGGGAAGATACCCAGTTCAAGTCCACGGATGAAAAGTGCCAACCCCACAGCCACAATGGTGAGACCTATGACGATGGAGATCACATTTTCAGGTACAGCTTGGATGATGAGACCTTGGAAGAGGGCAACAACAACGATTATAGGAAAGAGGTCTTTAAAAGCGTTTTTTAAATCCCCTGCGAATATATTTAAACTTTCTTTCATAAGGTAGATTATATCTATTATAAGTCTTATTTATGTTATCAATAACTCTTTTTGTCCATAATGAAAGATAGCTGTGTCATTTTGTTTCATATCTTTATGTAACCTAGGTTACATAAAGATTAAAATGCGTAACCCATACCGAGTTCAAATCTGTTGTCGTCTGTTCCTCTGTTGTCTCTTAGCACATAGTCGGCTTTGAGTACTACATTTTCAGTAGGGTTGTAGTTGAGACCAAGTGTTGTGATCTTGATGTCATCAAGGTTGTCGTCTGTTGTATAGGCTTCGTACTGAGCAAAGGGTGTGAACTCTCCTATAGTATACCCAGCCATAGCGTAGTAACCAGCACCTTTTGTG